>OGZX01002809.1_pt1 | contig 13154 bp, 11 predicted proteins | sample 1576881 | NCBI WGS metagenome assembly OGZX01 (sample SAMEA3541542, study PRJEB24748) | human gut metagenome | biome: human gut; feature: human-associated habitat; material: faeces | place: China | collected 2012
GTACATACAATTTTGTCGATCCGACCGTATCCGTGAAAGTGATCGATGGCATGAATGAATATCTCGACAGACACGGATTTAAGTCTGCAAAAGAACTTATCGGAGCTTTAAAAGCATGATATTTCAATAGAAAAAGTGTCTGTTCAAACCAAAACAGGCACTTTTCTTCGTTTTAGTAAAATATAGACCACAATCAAGTAAAAAAAGGAACATGAAAAACAGACTATTTTCTTTGATATGCCTACTGGTCATATCTATGTCGCTAAAAGCAGGTGACAACGTTATTATTCCAATTTCGACCGATAATATCAGCCTTATATATAAGGTAGGTAATAATGGCCGTTTATATCAATCGTATCTAGGCCAGAAGCTCCGGTTCAATAGTGATATTGATCAACTACCTTTGGGTGGGGAAGCCTATCTTGCACATGGTATGGAAGACTATTTTGAACCGGCTATCCGCGTTTTGCATAATGATGGTAACCCATCTCTATTGCTAAAATATATATCTTATGAGACTAAACAACTTCAGCCGAACGTAACGGAAACAATCATCAAACTTAAGGATGATGTATACCCTGTAACAGTCGATCTTCACTTTGTTTCTTATGCAAAAGAAAATATCATCAAATCTTTTACAGAGATTTCGCACCAGGAGAAAAAGCCCGTCACGTTATATAACTATGCTTCTTCACTTCTCTATATGAATAGTGAAAAATACTTCCTGACTGAATTTGCAGGAGATTGGGCACATGAAGTAAATATGACCGAACAACAACTTTCATTTGGAAAAAAAGTATTGGATACAAAGCTTGGAAGTCGTGCAAATATGTTTAATTCTCCATTCTTTTTATTGTCTTTGAACGAAAATGCCAGGGAAAATGAAGGAGAAGTTCTTTTCGGAACGATCGGTTGGACTGGAAATTTCCGTTTTACATTCGAGGTTGACAACGAAAACAAATTACGTATCCTATCAGGTATAAATAACTATGCATCAGAATATTCACTAAAGTCCAATGATATATTCCGAACTCCTGAATTTATCTTTACTTTCAGTGCAGAAGGAAAGGGCAGAGCTAGTCGTGATTTTCATAAATGGGCTCGCAAATATCAGGTAAAAGATGGTGATAAATCACGTCTTACTTTGCTGAATAACTGGGAAGCTACCTATTTCGATTTTAATGAAGACAAGCTGGTCGATATCATGGATGAAGCAAAGGAGTTGGGTGTCGATATGTTCCTACTGGATGATGGTTGGTTTGCTAACAAATATCCCCGTAGCAGCGATCGTCAGGGATTAGGAGACTGGGGAGAAACCGTAGAAAAATTACCGAACGGCATCGGTAAACTGGTGAAGGAAGCAACTGATAAAGGTATAAAATTCGGTTTGTGGATCGAGCCGGAGATGGTTAATCCGAAGAGTGAATTGTATGAAAAACATAAAGATTGGGTAATCCATTTACCTAACAGAGACGAGTATTATTTTAGAAATCAGTTAGTATTGGATCTTAGTAATCCGAAAGTACAGGATTATGTATTTGGAATTGTTGACAACCTGATGACAAAATATCCGGGTATTGCCTATTTCAAATGGGATTGTAACAGTCCGATCACTAATATTTATTCTCCGTATCTGAAAGACCAACAATCTCATCTTTATATTGAACACGTAAGAGGATTCTACAATGTGCTTGAACGTGTTAAGGCCAAATATCCCAACCTGCCGATGATGCTTTGCTCCGGTGGTGGTGGACGTACGGATTATGAAGGTTTGAAGTATTTCACGGAATTTTGGCCGAGCGATAATACCGATCCTATTGAACGTATCTTTATCCAATGGGGATATTCTCATTTCTTTCCTTCAAAGACAATGGCTGCACATGTTACAAGCTGGAATAAAAGTGCCAGTATAAAGTTCCGTACTGATGTGGCTATGATGGGTAAACTCGGATTTGACATCCGCACTCATGAGATGACTCCGGCAGAGCAAGAGTATTGTAAAGGAGCGGTTAAGAACTTCAATCGCTTAAGTGGTACGCTTATGGACGGTGACCTGTATCGTTTGGTCTCTCCTTATGACGGCAATCATTCTGCAGTTATGTATGTTAATGAAACCACCGATAAGGCTGTCCTTTTTGCATTTGATGTTCATCCCCGTTACGGTGAGATTTTACAGCCGGTTCGTCTGCAGGGATTGGATCCAGAAACTCAGTATGAAGTAAAGGAAATCAACCTGGTACCGGGAACAGAGTCAAACCTGAGATGCAACGGAAAGACTTTTTCCGGGGAACTGCTTATGAAAGTGGGTATTCCAGTGTTCTCGGGCAAGCAACTGACAAGCCGGGTTATTGAAATTTCGAAAGTAAAGTAATCAATATAAGTTGATAAACAAAACGGAGAGGCTTACCTGATAAACCTCTCCGTTTTTATTTCCTAATAAGTAAACCATCATCTTTCTTCCTTCGCCAGCAGAGTCACACTTAAAGAGGCGCAACATAGTAATACTCCAACGCCGGCTGTTCCTGCCCAACCGAACATCTGCCAAGCCGTACCGGAAAAGAATGTGCCTAACGAACCTCCTATAAAATAAGTTGTCATAAAGATTGTATTGACCCGGTTTGAGGCAGACGGACATAATTCAAAAATACTTGATTGGTTACTTAACTGGATACATTGCATACCTATATCGATAATAATTATACCTATTATAATAGAAGTATAATAGTTTCCACCCCAATAAAGCAATAACCAGGAAAACAGGATCAACCCGCATCCCCAGAAATTAAAACGCCTGACACCCACTTTTTTTACATATTTTCCTACAAGTGAAGCCGATAAAGCCCCGGCTACTCCGCAAAGTCCCAACATCCCGACGACATCGCTATTTGCAAAAAAAGGAGCCTGTCCCATCTTAAACGCTAGGCACGACCACATGGCCAGAAAAGAACCGAATGCGAACCCGGACCGGATTGCATAAATCTTCAGGGAAGGGAATTCTTTCAACAGCGAAAACAAGGATTTCATAAGTTCCGAGTATTTCCCTTTAAAAGTAGGTTGTATATCAGGCAGAACCGTAATTACAACAATACCACATACAACCATCAGGCCAGCAGCAATATAATACATTTCCCGCCAACCAAACAGGTCACCTACCAGCCCACTTATTACCCTCGATACCAATATCCCGGAAAGCAATCCGGAAACGACCAACCCTACATTTCGTCCCTTATTTTCCGGTTTGGAGTAAAGAGCTGCTATAGGAATAAATATTTGCGGTATCATTGAACAGATCCCTGTAAACAAGGATGCAATAAGAATGATCTGAATATTGGGAGCCAAAGCAATACTTAGCAATGATACGGTCAGGATAGTGAAGTTCGTAATAATGATCGTTTTACGTTTATACATATCAGCCAATGGCACAACGAACAATAACCCCAATGCATAACCAATCTGTGTAATCATAGCAATCAGATTGGTGGTAAATTCGGATACGTCGAGATCCTGACGTATCATGTTCAGAAGTGGCTGATTATAGTAAAGATTGGCTACCGAAATGCCGGCTACAATAGATAATGTCCATAATATCAGTGGAGGAAGGCCTCCGTTTTCTTTCAATGTTTGTTTCATATACCACTTTTTAATGCGGCAAATTTACCCCAAATATTTGAAATTCCGAAGTCTTTATCCTATGTGATATACCATCCCTGCAAGTATATAGAGATATTCAAATAATTAGCTATATTTGCCAATAACTAAAACAAAAAATAAATATGCTTGATCAAATTAACGAGATACTCCAAAATACAACTATTACACCGGCTACTGCGGCTGTAAAACTATTTGTCAGCTTTTTGCTGGGGGCTGTTATTGGTATAGAACGCCAGTTTCGTCGTCGTGAGGCAGGAATGCGCACCTTCACCTTGATTTGTATGGGATCAGCGGCAGCCATGCTTATTTCCATCTGGATACCTCAATGTTATCCTGACTTTCTGAATGGAGATCCGGGACGTATTGCCGCACAAGTACTTACCGGAATCGGCTTCTTGGGAGCAGGCGCTATTATGCAGAGTCACGGAAGTATTCACGGACTGACTACAGCGGCTTGTATCTGGGTCGTTGCAGTTATCGGACTGGCTGTAGGAGCAGGGATGTATATTCCGGCATTAATCGGTACGGGCTTGACACTTGTTATATTAGTCAGCCTGGAAAGACTTGAAAGAAGGATGTTCCTGAACGGTGTAAACAAAATACTGACAATTATTTGTACAACATCGACCCCGGATTTGAAAGCAGTCCGTAAAATACTGGAAGGAAAAAACATTTATATCGTAAGTGTTTCGTTTGAATCTATGTATGAGCAGAATAAGGCGATCATCACCTATAAAGTAAATGTTAAGGCACAGTCTTCTTACATGAATTTATTTAGTGAGATAAGAACCTTGGGATATGTTTCTCAAATAAGATTGATGGCCTAAGCCATCAATCCAATTCATCTTTCAGCATTCGTCCTGCTATCCGGGCTGCATCAGCCACATATTTGCTGCAAGGACGTTTGGCATAATATTCTTTTGTTCTTTCGGAAGGGGCAGGAGCTGTCTGGTTGGCTTGAGCCTCGGGCAAAAGACTGCGGCAAATAATCGTACCATGTTTTTCCTTGAAAATGTTAGACATTTTCTGCACCATTGCATAATTCTTTGTTCTGGCTTCCTGGTCATTCTGGTCCAATACAGGATATTTAAACCCGGCTAGCATAGCCATAGCACTTACCGTTCCACATACTTCCCGCATCCGGCCTACACCGCCACCGAAAGAGACAGACATTTTTTTTGCCATATTCAGATCCAGTTCGAAAACATCCGAATAGGCCAGGAATACAGACTGTGCGCAGTTGTATCCCGATTCAAAGTTCTGAACAGCGCTTTTGGCCCGCTCTTCAATATCAAAATCTTTCATAAAGCCTTATTAATACTCGTAGTCAACACAAGCTCTGTCTGCTTTTACCGGACCGATAATACCCTTTGATACTGCTACGTGTTCGGGGTGGTTTGCGTATGTCTTCACATCCTCCAGTGAATCGAGTTCCGTTGTAAGGATAACGTCCCATGTTTCTTCCGGATTTACATTAAAATCGACACGGATCATACGTAATATGTCGATCTTGTCGATCAAAGCTTCCAAACCAGTTTTAATTTCCTGCATTTTAGCCTGTTTGTCGGCCGGAGTTGCAAACTCTGTCAGTTTAAACATTACAATGTGTCTTATCATAAACGCTTTTATTTAAATTACATTTGTTCTTCCAAATATGAATCTTTGTATCCCAGGAAATATAATATTCCGTCCAGCCCGATCGTTGAAATCGACTGTTTGGCGGTTGCTTTTACTTTTGGTTTCGCATGGAAAGCAATGCCCAAACCGGCTATACTGATCATAGGCAAGTCGTTGGCACCGTCACCAACCGCTACGGTCTGACGGATATCCACATTTTCAACCTGAGCGATCAAACGAAGCAATTCAGCTTTCCGTTTACCATCGACGATATCTCCGATATGGCGTCCCGTCAACTTACCGTCTACCACTTCAAGCTCGTTTGCATATACATAATCTATATTGTATTTCTGTTTCAGGTAGTTTCCGAAATAAGTAAATCCCCCGGAAAGGATTGCGATCTTGAAGCCCACCTTTTTAAGAATACGCATCAGGCGATCAACCCCTTCAGTGATAGGCAAATTTTCTGCAATATCCTGCATAACAGAGACATCCAATCCTTTTAATAAGGCGCAACGTTGCCGGAAACTTTCGCTGAAATCTATCTCTCCACGCATAGCCGATTCCGTAATAGCCTTCACCTCGTCGCCAACACCGGCACGGATAGCCAACTCGTCGATCACTTCCGTTTCGATCAGGGTCGAATCCATATCAAAACAGATAAGACGGCGCATACGGCGATACATACTTTCCTCCTGGAAAGAGATATCCATTACTTGTTCGGAGGAGAGTTTCATAAACTCAGCCTTCATCAGCTCTTTATCACGCGGTGTGCCGCGAACGGAAAATTCCACACTCGCCTTGGGAGTCCGTGAGTTTTCATCCAAAGGAATACGTCCTGTCAGACGTTTGATGTCATCGATATTCATTCCCTGGTCGGCAACAATACGAGTGACACCCGCTATTTGCTTTGCCGTCAGCATACGTCCCAGAATGGTTATAATATACCGGTTCTTTCCCTGCATATTCACCCATTTGGAATATTCTTCTTCTGTAATAGGATTAAAACGAATATTTACATCCAATTCATAACTTTTGAAGAGTAATTCTTTCAAAATATCACCTGAATTTCCTCCGCAACTCTGGAAAAGAATACCTAATGATAAGTTGTTGTGAATATCAGCCTGACCGATATCAAGAATGACAGCATTATTCTTTGCCAGAATTTCGGTAAGGGCGGCGGTGACGCCCGGACGGTCAGCTCCGTTTATATTTATCAGTATAATTTCGTCTTTTAGTCCCATGTTTTTTGTTTTATAAGGCAAAGGTAAACAAGTTATATGCAAATTCAGGCATTCGAATAAACAAAAATTCAAATAGAATTGTTATTTTTACAGAGATGTTATATATAATTTAGAACCTGGCAACCTTAATAAGTCCTGACTGGCAGGCAAATCGAGATGAAAATTCAGTTTGAAATTAAGGAAAAACTGCCTGAGATTATTGCCGAAATACGGCATTCAGACAAATGGCAAACAAAAGTGGTTGAAAAAACACATGGCTTGGAAAGAGTTACGATTAAAGATCCTAACTATGATTCAGAAGCATGTATTGAAATCTGGGAACATGAGATTCACATCCGAACAGCATGGTCTAACTACACGTATCGTGTTTTTAAGCAAGGCAACGCTTACTGGTGTGAATATATCGGTGCTTATCGCGGGTTGTTGGAGCAGACATTACTACCTACATTGACTCCCAAAATGAACATCCTCGACTCTGTAGTTGTGGAAAGTTCATTGACAGGAAACAAAAAGGAAACGTTGCGTACTTACAGTACGGAAAACCTGAAGTTGAAAAACTTCCGTCGGGATAATTTCAAAGCAGAGTATAATATGACATCACTGCAAGACCATCCGACGATCGTTTACGACGAATATATAAAAGAGGGAATGCCTATGCCTTCTCCTTATAAAGAATAACAAAACTAAGATAAAGTCCGATTTATAGTCGGACTTTATCTCCTTAAAACCAGACTTAATGTTCTTATTTTTCCTTCTCATGTTAAAATAGCATCTATTCTACCCCTGTTTTAAAAGCAAATTATTGTTAACCTTCTGCTATAAAACAGCTATTTTCCTAGATTTTCATGCAATAAAACATATAAAAAACCTTGCATTTCACTCGATTTATGTTATATCGTTTGGAAGGAGAGACTCTTTACCTGTATCTTTGCCACCGTTAAAAACAAGAACGTAATTCCTTAGCGAAGGAAAAGCACTTGTTTACTTTCCTGAAAATCAGGAGTCGGACATAAAGGAAAACTGACAAAGAACCGCCTGCAGACCGGTAATTATCCGTAGGAGATTATGTTCCGATTAAGTTTAACGTAAAAATTACATTATGAAGGTAAGAGCTTATGTTCTCATTGTAACGGTTGCATTGGCAACAATGTCGTCCGCTACAAAAGAAGCGAGACCTACCGTGGGTACTAATCCTGGTGATCTGGCTCCGAGAATAGAGTCTTTAGGAAATGAAAGTAATATTAGTTTCCAAAATCATTCCGGACGTTACACGTTGCTGAATTTCTGGGCAGCTTACGATGCTGAATCGCGGGCCCGTAACGTTAAATTATGGAATGAAGTTAATAAACTAAGTTCGGATAAAATTGCCATGTATTCTGTTTCTCTCGACGAGAAAGAATCAATCTTTACCGAGACGGTAAAGGCAGACAAGCTTAGCGGCACAAAGCAATTTCGTGAAGAACTGGGGAAAAAGTCAGAGTTGTATGGAAAGTTTAACCTGCAAAAAGGTTTGAAGAACTTTCTGATAGACGACAAAGGAGTGATCATTGCCGCAAATGTAACTCCGGATCAATTGGCTGAAGTTATGAATAAGATTTAATCAGTAGATTATTATTTAAAAAGAGCTGTTCTACCCAACAAGAACAGCTCTTTTTTTGTATTTTTGCTTCCAATTTATTACCAAACAAATAAACACAATAAAAATGTACAAACAATTTTTTGCAGCTTGTTCCCTTACCGGAGCATTATTGCTGAGTGCATGTTCGCCCACAACGCCTGTGGCACATGATGTATCTATTATTCCTATCCCCAAAGAGATCAAGAATGTCAATGGCGAGTTCACTTTGAAAGACGGCATGAATATCGGTGTTGCCGACAAGCAATTATTACCGGCAGCCAACTATCTTTCCGGCCTGTTATCCCGTGCAACCGGCTATATATATAATGTACGCGAAGGAGATGGCGACATTTCCCTTGCAGTCAGTGATATTGCAGGGCAAAACGAAGGAGCCTATACTTTGGATGTGTCTTCCGGTAAAATTCAGATCAAAGGAAATACGTATGGCGGCGTAATCTCCGGTATCGAATCGCTTCGCCAGCTTCTTCCGACAGAGATCGAATCACCGGAAGTTGTAGCGGATATTACCTGGAATGTTCCGGCCGTCCGGATCACAGATGCACCGCGTTTCGGTTGGAGAGGGATGATGCTGGATGTTTCACGTCATTTCTCAACGAAAGAAGAAGTGAAAGAATTGCTCGATATGATGGCCCTCTATAAGTTGAACAAATTCCACTGGCATCTGACCGACGATCAGGGGTGGCGTATCGAAATAAAGAAATATCCGTTGCTTACGGAAAAAGGAGCTTGGCGTACTTTTAACAGTCAGGACCGGGAATGCCTCAGACGGGCTAAAGCGGAGGATAATCCGGACTTTGAATTGCCGGCAGAGAAGCTGCGCATAACACAGGGCGATACTTTGTATGGAGGTTTCTATACCCAGGATGATATCAAAGAGATCGTGGAATATGCCGGCGTTCGTGGTATCGACGTAATTCCTGAAGTGGATATGCCAGGGCACATGCTGGCTGCTGTAAGCAACTATTCAGGTGTTTCCTGTTTCAATGAAACTGGCTGGGGATCTATTTTTTCGTCGCCGGTTTGTCCGGGTAAAGACTCGGCCCTCGAGTTTTGTAAAAATGTTTACAGCGAAATAATCCCTCTTTTCCCTTATAAATATGTCCATCTGGGTGCGGATGAAGTGGAAAAGACAAACTGGAAGAAATGTCCGGATTGTCAGAAACGGATGAAGGATAACGGGCTGAAAACAGAAGAAGAGTTGCAGGCCTGGTTCGTTCATAATATGGAAAAATTCTTCAACGAGAACGGAAAAGATATGATCGGTTGGGATGAAATCTTGGAAGGCGGACTTTCTCCGACGGCAACAATTATGTGGTGGCGTACCTGGCATCCGCAATCGGTTCCTGATGCAACGGCACAAGGCAACCATGCTATTCTTTCACCGAACGCTAATTTCTACTTCGATTACCAACAGGATAAAAATTCACTGCCGGGCGTTTACAACTTCAATCCGATGCTCGAGTCGCTGAATGATGCACAAAAGGCTTTGATCATGGGTATTCAGGCTAATCTGTGGTGTGAATGGATTCCGTCGTTCGAACGGGTACAGTATATGATTATGCCCCGTATGATGGCAATGGCCGAACTGGCATGGAGCGATCCTTCCGTAAAGAGCTGGGACGGTTTCAAAGAAAGAATGGTGAAACAGTTTCCGCGCCTGAACATCATGAATGTAAATTATCGTATGCCGGACCTGGAAGGTTTCAACAACACGAATGCTTTCATTGGCGAAGGAACTGTTACGATAACCTGTCTTGATCCAAGTGCGGAAATTCATTATACAACCGACGGCAGTATCCCGACATTGGAATCTCCGCAGTATACAGAACCGATCAAGGTAACGGAAACAACCGACTTTACCTTCCGCACTTTCCGTCCGAACGGGAAGAAAGGCGATATCGTAAAGACCCGTTATATCAAGAGCGAGTATGCTCCGGCTGTAGAAGCAACTCCTTCAAAGAAAGGTTTGCAGGCGGTATGGCATGAGTTCAAAGGCAATAAATGTGCAGATATTGAAAAGGCTCCGGTCAATGGCACTTATGAAGTGTCTGAAGTAACTATTCCGGCAGATGTAAAAGGTAATATCGGTCTGGTTGTATCCGGTTATTTCAATGCTCCTGAAGATGGTATTTACACCTTCAACCTGATGTCCGACGATGGCAGTACGCTGACGATCGACGGGGAAATGGTTGTCGATAATGACGGCCCTCATTCTCCGCGTGAAGTGGTAGGCCAGAAAGCATTAGCGAAAGGTTTGCATCCGATTCAGGTGAAATACTTCGACAGCAACGGCGGCCTGCTTCAATTGAAGGTACTGACTGCCGATGGTAAAGAAATACCTGTTAATGCTGATATGTTTGTTTATTAAGAAAGATAAGGCATAATCTCAAAAATCCCCGTAAAGAAAGGTAATAACTTCTTTACGGGGATTTTCTATTATTCCTCTTATTGCTTATTATCTTTAAACTTACTACCAACTAATCCTTTAGTTATAACTTATAAACTGAAAGACCTTCGTCGTCAAGCTTTGCGACGGCCATCGTTAAGCTTGATGACGGTGCTCGGTAAGCTTAACGACCAAGGTCGTTAAGTGAATAGGATATAATGTTCGACTTAATCGGTCCTGACTTACGGGCTAATGGTCATAAGTATAAGTACTAATAATAAGTAATATGAAAAAAATAAAGGTGAAGGGTTTAAGTCAACCCTTCACCTTTTCAGGAACCCCTTCACCTGTATTTTGAACGTTTTATAGACTGTTTTACACCGCATTAACCTCTGAAAGGTGAACGGTGAACAGTTTGAACGTTGTTTTTACTATGTAGAGTAAAGAACGAGTGATAAAACAAGTTCATTTATTCCAGACAACAGCATAATGTTTATCTCAGTGCTTCCACTTCTTCCGTGTGCAAAGGTATCTTTTTACCGAGCAGACGGGCACCGTCTTCAGTAATCAGGTAATCTTCTTCGTTACGGATACCGCTGAAATCTTTATAAGTTACCAGTTTTTCGTAATTGATAAATTCGGTAAACTTATTCTGGCCTCTCCACAAATCCATCAGTTCAGGGATAAAGTAAACACCCGGTTCGATAGTAAGAACGAAGCCCGGTTCCAGTTTACGTCCCAGGCGGAGGGACTTACGACCGAATTCCGTGCTCTTCGGCTGTCCGTCGTAACCAACATATACTTCACCCAGATTTTCCATATCATGTACATCCAATCCCATCATGTGCCCCAGTCCACACGGCATGAACATAGCGTGAGCACCAGCCTTTACAGCTTCCATCGGATCCCCTTTAACGAAGCCAAGATCTTTCAGACCTTCCATGATCACTTTACAAGACAACTCATAAACATCTACAAAAGGAATGCCCGGACGTAATGCTGCCACAGCAGCCTCGTGTGCAGCCACCTGGATATCATAAATATCTTTCTGACGGGTAGTGAATTTTGAGTCGGCAGGAATGGTAGACGACATATCACCGGCATAACCCATTTCTGTTTCTGCACCGGCATCCAACAGCAGCATATCGCCACTCTTAATCATATTACTATGATCATGGTTGTGCAATGTCTGGCCATTGATCGTTGCAATAATAGGGAAGGACAGTTGATAGTCGTTTGCAAAAGCCACTTCAGCAACAGCTGCTGCCACTTCGCTTTCCCGGATTCCCGGACGAACGGTACGCATTGCAGTCAAATGCATATCGGCTGTTACCGTACAAGCCTTTTCTATTTCAACGATTTCTTCGGCCGTCTTATAATTACGCTGGTTAACAACGCCCATGATAAAAGGAACGGAAGGTTGTTCTGTGCCCGGTACTATACCCAGCCATTGGAACAGTTTGATCTGATGTTCGGCACGGTAAGTAGGCAGGTAATGAACACGCTGGCTTTTCTGCTGTGCAGCTTTCAGGTATGTTTCTATTTCTTTAAACGGACGAACTTCGGTAATACCGGCTGCTTCACTCTTTTCTTTCAGGGTAGGCTGCGTACCCATCCATACGATTGCATCGATGGTCAGTTCGTCGCCGAAAATAATTTCTTTATCGTTGTCAATATCGATGATGGCAGACAATCCGGCGTAGGGAAGTCCGAAGAAATATAAGAAGGTGGAGTCCTGGCGGAAGTGGTATGTATTATCTGCATAGTTCATACCCGATTCATCATTTCCGAGGAAAAGCAACAAACCTGAACCGATAGTCTGTTTCAGTTTAGCCCTGCGGGCCATATACGTTTCTTTGCTAAACATAACTTTAGGATTTTATTTATTGCTACCAAAGATAGTAATTAATATAAACTAACAGGCATCTATTAAAAAATATTTCTTACATTGGCGTCACGAAATTAAACCTTGCATACATTATGAAGATTCAGCAGATACAAGAACTTACTGAAGCAACCGTAGCATGCGGAAGCGATAAGCTAGACTATGAAGTGCAATGCGCTTTTGCCAGCGACCTGATGAGCGATGTGCTGACGGTGGATTGTAATGAAGTAATTCTCATCACCGGACTATGCAATCTGCAAACGATCCGTACGGCCGAAATGGCAGATGTTTCCTGCATACTTTTCGTCAGAGGGAAACGGGCGACGGACGAGATGTTGACAGTAGCGGCGGAAAACAATATGATTCTGCTGGAGACGGAACATTCCATGTATCATACAATAGGGGAGTTATACAGTTGCGGCCTTTTGCCTGTATTTTAAAGAAAGGAGAAAATCTGTATGCAATTTAGTTTTGAACTGGAAGGGGGAAACTTCTCGAAAGCCGGATATGCATCCAGCCAGATAAAGAAGGTGTTGAAGCAATTATCAATCGATTCCCGTATCATAAAAAGGATCGTTGTCGCTTTATATGAGGCGGAAGTCAACGTGGTAGCCCATGCCTGGCGCGGAAATGTATCTGCTACATTGGATGCCGACAAGATAACTCTGGTACTGAAAGACGAGGGACCCGGTATTCCTGATATATCCCAGGCTATGCAGGAAGGTTTTTCTA
>OGZX01002821.1_pt1 | contig 13103 bp, 11 predicted proteins | sample 1576881 | NCBI WGS metagenome assembly OGZX01 (sample SAMEA3541542, study PRJEB24748) | human gut metagenome | biome: human gut; feature: human-associated habitat; material: faeces | place: China | collected 2012
GGGAAGCCCTTAGCGCGTAGCGGGCCGCCCGCTGTTGCTATCCGTTCTGTCCATCGCTTGTACTCGAAGGTCAAAAAGAATTTGGGCGGACCCTACGGATGCGGCTACGCTGTAACAAATTCATTATTGTATTACGACCGTATGCCATTAGTTATAAATTCCGGCTGCATACAGGATTCGTGCGGGACGTCGCTACGGCCGCCAAAACGGACAGCTGTGGCTGGGCGGCCTGCTGTGAAATTTGACCACAACCTATTCTTGGCTAATGGCAGGCCTTTGCGAACTACGATTTTTTATGAACTTGTGTTATAATATGAATTAGTCAGGCAAACATGATAAGAACCATAATCCCCGCAAGGGGACGGATTTCCGAAAGGCGGTGAGGCCCTCCGTAAGGGACAAGACGATAAGAACCATAATCCCCGCAAGGGGACGGATTTGTGAGGTGATGTGTGATGAGCTTTGCTTATATTACGGAAAAGGGCGCTACGATTTCTAAGAAGGAAGGACGCTTTGTTGTCGGGCGCAATCATGAAACTTTGTTGGAGATTCCTGAAGAAACTTTGGAAGGCTTGCTGGTTACGGATACGGTTCAGATTACATCACATGCGATGGTGTCCTTGTTGCATTTAGGGATTCCCGTCACGTGGCTTTCTTCTCGGGGCAAATATTTTGGGCGTTTAGAGTCGACGAGTCATGTCAATGTATTTAAGCAAAAACAGCAATTCCTTTTGCAGGACCAGCCGTTTTCTCTGGAAATGAGCCGCCGCGTCTTACTGGCTAAAGTCCACAATCAATTGACCTTATTGCGTCGGTACAATCGGGAACGTCAAATACCAGCGGTTATGATAGATATTCATAATATGATGACCATGGCAGACCACTTGAAAACGGCAGAGGATCGCGAATCTCTGATGGGGTATGAAGGGATGGCCGCTAAGATTTATTTTTCTGCTTTAGGAAAAATCGTAGACCCAGCTTTTTCTTTTGAGAAAAGGAGCAAACGGCCGCCCTTAGACCCGTTTAATTCTTTGCTGAGTTTTGCCTACACGTTGATTATGTATGAACTGTTTACAGCTATTACCAATGAAGGACTTCATCCCTATGTCGGCTTCCTACATGCCCTGAAAGAACATCATCCTGCGCTGGCGTCGGACCTTTTGGAAGAATGGCGGGCTGTCCTGGCGGATTCTTTCGTAATGGCATTAGTACAGCATCACGAAATCAAAGAAGAACATTTTTGTCATGATGAAGAAAGCCATGGCGTCTATTTAACACCAGAAGGGCGTAAAATTTTTTTCCAGGCGTATGAAAAGAAAATGCGTAGTACCAATCAATATATTGATGGAAAACATTCATTCCGGCGGTCGCTGAATTATCAAGTGGCCCAATACAGTCAGGCTTTATTGGCGCAGGAACCGAAGATGTATGAGCCGATTTGGATCCGGTAGGTGGTTTGATGAAAAATTCGCAGACAGAGAGTGTTGATGACAAAAAATACATTGTCTTAATCATTTATGACATTACTGATAATAAGACGCGGAATAAAATGGTCGCTTGTCTGGAGAAGTATGGCGTACGCGTGCAGAAATCGGCTTTTGAGGCCTATATTACCAAGCGGAAGTATCAGAAACTGATGCAGGAGGCCCCTTTTTTGATTGATACGGATACGGATTCACTGCGCATTTATCTATTAGATAGCTATATGGCCGTCCATTCATGGGGGCGGGGAGATACGCATACAGAAGATGTCATTATTTTATAGATGAAGCAGGAATTTACGCTTGCATTATCGAATACCATATAAGATTATTCTTTTGACATATAGGAAGGAGCTGAGGTGATTGCCTGTCACTGAAATTGATTTAGAAAAGGCTGCACTATTACACGATATTGGGAAACTCTATCAACGAGCTGGGAAAATCCGCAAATCTCATTCTTTAGTGGGCCAAAAGCTCCTGTCCCATTTTTTTGATGCCGACCATCAAGCCATTTTGCGGGCTGTGGCTCATCATCATCAAAATGAGTTACAAGCGGTACATCTTCCAGACGATGATATTAGCTATATCGTTTATGAAGCCGATAACCTGGCAGCTGCTTCCGACCGGCGCGCTTTGATTCCAGAAGGCGCACAGGAAGGGAGCGGGATGCATTTTGTATCGGATTTGCCGTTGAGCAGTATCTTTAATGTTTTTGACCGTAAAGGAGATACGGATGCAGCTGGTTACCGTTTGAAAACTATAGAAGAAAATGAACCGTGGGCTTATCCTGATCACCGGAATCATATCGCCGCCCCGGCCGCTAGTTATGAAAAAGTAGCCGCTGCCGTGACGGATATCTTTACACAGCGGTCTCCCCAGGCCATGACGCTGTCCGAATTATTGCAGGTTTTAGAAAAGACTTTGAGCTATGTCCCGTCCAGTACGAATACGGCTGAAGCCGCAGATATTTCCTTATATGACCACCAAAAATTGACGGCTGCTTTTGCTGTCTGCCTCTGGCATGTCTTCCAGGAACGGGGAATTACCGACTACAAATCATATTGTTATGGAAAACACCAAAAGGCCTTGCGGAGTGCGCCGGTATATCGACTGGCCTCTGGAGATATATCGGGAATCCAGAAATTTATTTATACCATTCCCTCAAAAGGGGCCCTGAAAAGCCTGCGCGGCCGTTCGCTTTATTTGGATATCCTCTTAGAGCATATCGTCGATGAAATTCTGGAGGCCTGCCATGTCAGCCGCTCATGCCTTCTTTATACTGGGGGCGGTCATTTTTATTTATTGCTGCCCAATACAACTCATACGCAGGCTGTTCTGCAAAAAGCAGATAGCCTTATCAATGATTGGTTTTTGCAGCACTATGGAACAAAATTATATATTGCCCTGGCTTCTGAGCCTTGTTCTGCCGATGATTTTTCTGTCCGCGGCGGTGGCGCCGGGAAGGTTTTCCAGAAGGTCAGTCAGGCACTGGGCCAGAAGAAACTTTGCCGCTATGACGAGCAGCAACTGACCGCGTTATTCGATGCACAGAGTAGGTATAACAAGGATACCGATGGCAGCCGGGAATGTGCGATTTGTCACACTGCGTCGCCGGCAGCGGACTTGCAGCCTTATGGCGAGGATACCGGCGACGGGGCTGAAGAAGCCTGCGCTTCGTGTAATGCCCTGTTCCGATTAGGAAAATCGTCTTTGACGGCGTCTATGTTCGTTATCAGCCCATCGGCCGGAAGGGAGGGAGTGCCCCTTCCCGGTTTGGCACAGCCTTATTATTTACAGGCTATCCGTGAAAAAGAATTGGCCGCGATGGACAAGCCGAAACGAATCTATGTGAAGAACGAAATCACTTTGGGTCAGGCCGTGTCGACTCATTTGTGGATGGGCGATTACATCACCTGTAATGAACAAGGTCATGCCGTCGAATTCACCGAATTGGCACAGCAGAGCGGTGGCAGCCGGGAGGAAACGGGGATTGCCCGCATCGGGGTCTTGCGGGGCGATGTCGATAATTTGGGCGCCGCATTCATTGCCGGTTTCTCATCGTCTTATGATACGTTGTCCCGCAAGGTCACGTTATCGCGTAATTTATCGCTCTTCTTTAAACAGTACATCAAGGCTATCTGTCAGGGCCATACGGCAGAAGGGACCCCGGGATTCACACTCTTTACGGATGAAGTCAAGCGGGAACGCAAGGTCCATGTCATTTATTCCGGCGGGGATGATATGTTCCTGGCCGGTACCTGGGATGACATTCTGGAAGTTGCCGTCGATATCCGTCATGCCTTTCGGCGTTTTACCAATGGGAAATTGACCTTTTCTGCCGGCATCGGCTTCTTCCATCCGTCTTGCCCAATTTCTCAGATGGCCAGGGAAACAGGGAAGCTGGAAGATTATGCCAAAGCCAATCCCCGTCACGATAAAGACAGTGTTGCTCTATTCGGCGAAGTATCCCAGTCGACGGGAAAGGACAGCGCTATGATGACCGCCCGCTATTCATGGGATGAATTTGAACAAGGCGTCTGCCAGGATAAGCTGCGCTTTTTAGAGCGGAATATGACCTTGCAAAAGGAAGACCCGTCGAAACTCTTTGTCGGGAAAACAGCATTGTACCGCCTCTTGGACTTATTGCGTCAGGCCGAAGCCGATGGCAGCCATATCCAATTAGCCCGGTTTGCCTATACATTGGCGCGGATGGAACCGAAACAGCGTGATTCCGGGAAATGGCGTTGTTATCAGGCTTTGAGGAAGACCTTATACGACTGGTATCAATCGGCTGCTGACCGTCAGCAGCTCATGACGGCTATCGAGCTCCTGATTTATCATGTACGGGATAAAGAACAGAAAGGATGGGATGAAGGATGAGGGATATCGCCAAAGAAGCAGAGCAGGTCATTTTAAACTTGAAAGATCAGAATCATGGAAAGATTTATTTAAAGACGAATCAAATCCGGAAATTTTTGACGGCTGTCAACGCCATTACCAATAAGGTGAATGTCTATAAAGCCAAACACTTAGATGCAACGGAATTACCCGATGAATTAGCTGGAGAAATACAGTTCTTGAAAGTCAAAGCTGCCTATCAGGCGGGAAGGGAACGGAGCGTCAAAGACTTTATGGTACAGAGTAAGATGAAACATCGTATTGAAGAAATCGGGACCAGCATCTCGAAATACGAAGAATTTGCCCATTACGTCGAAGCGTTAGTGGCATATCATAAATTTCATGGAGGCGATTAATCATGGCACAAGAAAAATTATGCGGAAAACTGAAGATGACGGCGAAACTTCGCCTGGAAACAGGCCTCCATATCGGCGGGTCTGACGAATTTGCTCCTATCGGCGCTGTCGACAGCGCTGTCATCCGCGACCCTTATACGAAAGAACCGATTATCCCGGGCAGTTCTATGAAAGGGAAAATCCGCTCTTTATTGCGGCGCAATCAGGGCGGCTTGAATCTGGAAACGGAAAGCCCTGTTGTAAAGCGTTTGTTTGGGACCGCTGATAAACGGGAAGCGATACCGGCGCGGCTGCAATTCGTGGACAGCCGTATGGCTGAAGACAGCGTCAAAGCCATGGAACAGATGGATATGGATACGTATTTAGGCGAAATCAAGTTTGAAAATACGATTAATCCGCTGACCGGCGAGGCTAATCCACGGCAAATCGAACGCGTCCCGGCAGGGACTATCTTCGATTTTCAGCTTATCTATAATATCTCTGATATAGAACAAGTAACAGAAGATTTACAAACCTTGGCCGATGGCATCCGTCTGCTGACCTGGGATTATCTCGGCGGTCATGGTTCGCGCGGCTATGGCCGGGTCACTTTTTCCCAGTGGGATGTCCAGGGATTTTCTGGGCTGGCTGATACGGATATCCAACCTTTTGTTGCTGCCGCTTTGCAGTTTTTGAAAGAAGTGTAGCCTATGAAGTACGCTCTGTATCCTTTACAATTCGATACACCCGTTCATTTCGGCTGTGCTGAAAATGGAGGCAAGCTGGAGCAAAGTTCCTTGACCTACCGGGCAGACAGCCTGTTTGGCGCCTTATGTTATGAGTTGTCGCTGCAAGGCGATGAAACGGGGCTGCTACACCTACAGGAAGGGGTAGCAAAGGGAAAGCTTCTCTTTTCGGACCTCTTTCCGTACATCTATGATGAAACGGAAGGATTGCAGCTGTATGTGCCTAAACCTATTCTGACCATCTCCTCTGATGAGCGTCGGGTGACGGCTGATTATGATACTTTTCGTCAGCAGGCTACGCAGCAGAAGCGGCAAAAAAAGCTGTCTTATATACAAGTGTCCCAATTGGTTGATTTCATACAGGCTATGAAGTCTGGCAAAGCCTTTGACGGTACTGAGCCCTTTTTCGGCTGCGGTCAGTTACTGACACGGGTGAACTGTACGGAGAATATCTCGCGGCCTTATTATGTCCACCAGATTCAGTTTACGAAAGAGGCAGGATTATACGGAATTATCGGTTATGAAGAGGATGAAGACCTGGATGGGCTCATCACCTTACTGGAATCGTTAGGCCTTTCCGGTATTGGCGGGAAGCGCAGCAGCGGCTATGGGAAATTCCATTTCCGGGAAGATCCTATTGAGATGGATGAACTCGGTATTTATGAAGATGATGGCATTTTATATAGAGGCTTGACCCTGACAGGCGCTTCGAGGTACATGTGTCTGTCCGTCCTGCTGCCATCACCGGCTGAAGTGGCAGATGTCCAGAAAGGCCAATTCGCGCTTTGCCGGCGAAGCGGCTTTTTATCGCCTGACGGCAGCCGGATGCAAAAGAAAAATGATATTTATATGATACAGGCCGGCTCCTGTTTTCGTGAAAAGATAGCTGGCTGTATGACTGATGTAGGCGGACAGGGGATGACTCATCCAGTCTGGCGGTATGGCAAAGGATTGTATGTGGGGTTGATGCTATGATAAATACAGAAAAATGGGAACATAAGACGTATGAGCTGACCTGTATCAGCCCGATTCACATTGGCAATGGCGAGCTCCTGAAACAATATGAATATATATTTACGAAAGACCGGAATCAGCAGCGTATTTATTTTCTCGATAAAGCTAAATGGATGACCTTTTTGGTCCGCCATGACTTAATCGATGACTATGCCCAAAGTGTCTTTTCAGGAAGAATGAACTTGTACGGCTGGCTCCAGTCACAACGGATTGGCAGCCTGTCTGCTATTATCCGGGAAGTTTGCAATGCTTCGGCCGATGTCTATTTAGTCAGAGAAAGACAACAGCGGGTCAATGATATTTCCCGGCAAGTCAAGACGCCCGATGGGGTACCGTATATCCCTGGCAGTACCTTGAAAGGAGCTATCCGTTCCGCTATCTTATTCCATGATATTCGCCAGCATCCGGAGGCATATCTTCCTTTTTGGAACCGTATCAAGGCGGCGATGGAAGCTGGGAATCGCAGACAAATGAGGGACTTGGCCCAGAACATAGAACGACAGGCCTTTACACGCCTTAAACAACAGAAAAATAGGCCCGATGATGCCTTGCAGAGCGTCATGAAAGGCCTTGCTGTCAGTGATGCCATGCTCGTCGGCCATGAACGGGATACGGTAATTTTACAGAAATACGATGTCTCATCTATTCGCCGGGAAGGATTGAAAGGGCATCCGCTGGCACTCTTTCGCGAATGTATCCCGGCGGGCCGGAAATTCCGCTTTTCTATGACTCTGGATAAGGACATAGCCCGTCTTATTGGCATTACATCCCTCGACGATGTCTGGCAATGGGTACGGGACTATCTGGCTTTTGGCTTAGCTCAGGAAAGAGGCGTCTTTGGACACGAATACAAAGGAGAGTTTGAAGAAAGCAAGCTGGCAGATATCCGCCTCGGCGGCGGTACGGGTTTCCTGTCTAAGACTGTCTATTATGCCTTGGCGCCAAACGGTGAAGGAAGGACTGTATTAGCGAACTTCTTTGATGACGTGCTGTTTACACGGAGAAATTGCCATCACCATAAGACCAAAGATGACAGACTGACACCGCGGACGCTGAAACTGGCCTGGGCTGATGACGACCGCTGGATACTGGGGCTGGCAGCGGTGAAAGAGGTGGCATCATGTTAAGGCTGACGGAAATCCCGTTGAAGATGCCGGAACACACCCGCATCCATCCGGCCATGGGGTCTATCTTTCATGGTGCCCTGATGAGTATTATTGCCCCGGCGAGTGCGGAAATGTATCACCATATGACCCTGCGCCCCTACAGCCAGGCAGTGTACTGGAATGAAAGGAAACACAGTGCTCTTTGGCGCATAGGGACCTTGACGGACGAAGCCTATGAGAGGCTGGTCATCCCTTTGGAAAAAGTGCCAGCCCTTTGGCTTAAACAAAAGCAGTATGAAGTCACATTGGGACCAAGGCAGCTCATAGGGCAGACGAGCTTTGAAGACTTAGCCGGTCAGTTCGTTAAAGCCGACTCCGCTCCAGCCGGGGCGGAATGGCAGTGCCTCAGTGTCATGAGTTTTAAACAAGACGGGAGATACGTCATCTTGCCGGATATCCGCCTTATGTATCATAGTCTATTACAGCGATGGAATACCTTTTCGGATACAGTGAAATTGGAACAGGACGATTTATTAGAACAGCTGGTCAGCCATTGCCGGCTCACGAAATACCAGCTCCGTTCCCAAGTTTTTTCTGTCAATGGCAGCGCTATCTATGGCTGTGAAGGTTGGCAGCGCTATTCCTTCTTTGGCTACGACATGTTGAAGCGGCTTCAAGGGATACTCGCGGCCTTGGCACCCTTTTCCGGCATCGGCGTCAAGACGGCGCTGGGTATGGGGGCCGTAGATACGACTATTTTGTAAGGAGTCATGCAGCATGAAAATATTGTTTTCACCCATTGGGACGACGGATCCCGTGCGTAATTGCCGGGATGGAGCCTGCCTTCATATTTTACGCCATTACCATCCTGATAAAGTCGTCCTTTATTTTACGGCTGAAATGGAACAACGCGAACGGAATACGCATATGTATACCCGTGGCATTGACCACGTCCAGCCGGGATGCCCTGTAGTGCCTATCTATTCAGGCATCGTAGATGCTCATTTATACGATGCCTATCTGCATCATTTACCAGGGCATGTCCTGCAATTACATCAAGATTATCCAGATGCGGAAATATTACTGAATCTCAGTTCTGGGACACCACAGATTAAAGTCATCTTGGCCATTATGAGTACCGAATATGCCTGGTGCCGTGGTATTCAGGTGGCTTCTCCGGAACGTCGTTCTAATGTGAATAACATCCCTGTCCAAGATGAAGAAGATGTGGAAGAAATGCTGCTTTGCAATGAAGACGATGAATCAGACGCTCCTAACCGCTGTGAAGAGCCGCACTTGGAAGTATTGCGGTTTTATCGTGAGAAATATGAGATCATGTCGCTCATCAATCAGTATGAATATATGGGCGCCTGGGCTTTTTGTAAAGGCAGTCATACCGTTTCGGAACAGACGAAGAAGCTGATTCATTTTGCCATGTATCGTGCAGATTTGCAGACCAAAGCAGCGCAGCAGATTATGAGAAAATATCAGGGGAAGCAGTTGTTCCCCTTTGAAAAAGAAGGAGAAAGCCTGACGGAGTATCTGTTGACCATGCAGATTCATAAAGAAAAGAAACAATATGCCAGCTTTATGGTGCAAATTTCGCCCTTCCTTTATGAGTTATTCATGACCTATGCCAAGATGAATCTGAAAATGCCCCTTTTCGATTATCGGGAAAAAGTGGCAGGGCGCAGACTCTTACGGCGGCAGACACTGCTCCAGAAACCGCAGGGCCCGGAGCTGATTGCCTATTTAGATAACGTTTGGCCCCAGCCCTTTTATGACAGCGAATTGTCCTTTATTTTGCTCTATCAAGTCTTCTGCTTTGCCGAACAATTCGACGGGGCCAAAGATGCGGAAAAACATCATGAATTTATGGCAGATTCGTTGATGGTTTCGACGAACCCGTACATGGATAAACTGCGAAAGTTACGCAATAACACAGCGCACGAAATCATTAACGTCACAGAAGAAACCATCAAGAAGCGGACAGGGCTGACACCAGATGACATCATGAAATCCTTTTGGCACCTTTTATCCGTACTATACGGACCAGGCGTAAACCACCAACGCATGGCCTATAAAAGATTGAACCAATGGATTGAAGAATCTTTATTGACAAATATGTGATGCCTTACGAACATGTGTCATTCATCATAAATTTCGGCTATGCCTAGGATTTGCGCGGGACGCCCGCCAAAACGGACAGCAGTGGCTGGGCGACCCGTTGCGAGATACGACTACAACCTATTCTTGTCTAATGACAGGCCTTTACGAACTACGATTTTTTACGAACTTGTGTTATAATATGAATTGGCTAGGTAATACGTTATTTATGTGCCTAACTTGCTTTTTGAAAATACAAGCAGGACGATTCCGCCCCGCTGCCTTAAAATTCAGTTCTAAGCAATTTTTTGAAAATCATTTTCCTGCAAAAGACAAAAAATGATGAAAATATATGATCCGCCCCGCAAAATGCCATTTCGACGGCTTCATAAAGGCATTTATAAAGGGTGCGGATAAGAACCATAATCCCCGCAAGGGGACGGAAACTGTCATCTTTGTAGAGATAGTAAGTCGTTGCCGCATATTGATAAGAACCATAATCCCCGCAAGGGGACGGAAACAAGTACCTCTTTTCTTTAATGTTGGCTTGTCTCATCAGTGATAAGAACCATAATCCCCGCAAGGGGACGGAAACGTTTCGACAAAATTTTAGCCAGTTGTTTTGTATCTACCGATAAGAACCATAATCCCCGCAAGGGGACGGAAACCTCAAATTTAAAACTGCAATAGCTACTAAAGCCATGACGATAAGAACCATAATCCCCGCAAGGGGACGGAAACAATGGAGGGACGCTGTTCGATTATAAAACGTACTCGATAAGAACCATAATCCCCGCAAGGGGACGGAAACAAGCTTTTCTGATTTTGAGTTACCGCCATCAGTACTTACTGATAAGAACCATAATCCCCGCAAGGGGACGGAAACTAGTTGTGGTCTTTGTACATATTGACTAATTCAGTACGAGATAAGAACCATAATCCCCGCAAGGGGACGGAAACGGCGCGTTCTTTTTTTCTCCCCTGCCAGAAGGGCTGGAAGATAAGAACCATAATCCCCGCAAGGGGACGGAAACCCTTCAGCAACTAAACGGAGACCGCGTTTGAGACATAATTGATAAGAACCATAATCCCCGCAAGGGGACGGAAACCATATAATACTATATTGTATGGGATGAACATACAGTCTGGATAAGAACCATAATCCCCGCAAGGGGACGGAAACCTCTACAGCCAGCGCCGTCAGGTCCTCACAGCCGATTCCCTGTGATAAGAACCATAATCCCCGCAAGGGGACGGAAACTATCAACGGTCTGTAAAGCATCGGCCATTTGATGCAAAGCAGATAAGAACCATAATCCCCGCAAGGGGACGGAAACTTCCCCGTTTTCAAAAAGCTTCCTTGCGGTCGCCTTGCTTAGATAAGAACCATAATCCCCGCAAGGGGACGGAAACAAAGACGGTATTTACGTCGTTACCCCGTTATAAGTGGGGCGATAAGAACCATAATCCCCGCAAGGGGACGGAAACGCGCAAGGCTTTACACGATTCAACGTGTTGTCTAGCTCGATAAGAACCATAATCCCCGCAAGGGGACGGAAACAAATCTTTGACTTCATGCTCTTCCCCACAATGCGGGCAGGATAAGAACCATAATCCCCGCAAGGGGACGGAAACCCGGTGACTGCCGGTTACAAGGCCCATATTCGTGTACAGAAGATAAGAACCATAATCCCCGCAAGGGGACGGAAACTTTACCAACGGTAAGCATTTAATATCTTCGTATGTAGCCGATAAGAACCATAATCCCCGCAAGGGGACGGAAACTTTACGAGCTGCGACGACAGCACGGAAAAGGTTTGGAGCTGATAAGAACCATAATCCCCGCAAGGGGACGGAAACGTGCCGTAGATCTGGACAGTACCCGTATGACCGCAAGAGATAAGAACCATAATCCCCGCAAGGGGACGGAAACTGCTTGTCATTGTTTCCGTAATCGTTGTCATAATCATCGCTCGATAAGAACCATAATCCCCGCAAGGGGACGGAAACCAGGGAGTAGAAAGGAGACAAACATCATGACAGCAAAAGAAGAAGATAAGAACCATAATCCCCGCAAGGGGACGGAAACGTCACCAATCAAGATGGAAGAGTTGGAAGCGCTGACGGCGATAAGAACCATAATCCCCGCAAGGGGACGGAAACTAACTGGGCTCATTGCCTTAGTTTCGCAATGGAAACAGAGGGATAAGAACCATAATCCCCGCAAGGGGACGGAAACGCCAGCGCACGGGCCGCTGGAATGGGAAAGGCTCGAGGGCAAGATAAGAACCATAATCCCCGCAAGGGGACGGAAACACGAGCTGGTAATAGTCGTCAACAGATGTAGGCTTTTTTTGCGATAAGAACCATAATCCCCGCAAGGGGACGGAAACTACAGCATGTCTCCTTCCTTTTGTTTCCTTCCCTTGTATAGATAAGAACCATAATCCCCGCAAGGGGACGGAAACATCGTCGTCATACCCCGTCATGAGCATCTTCGGTGCTTCGATAAGAACCATAATCCCCGCAAGGGGACGGAAACCTTCCCTTCTTCCGTCGCGTGCCAGTGGCCGCCGACGGATAAGAACCATAATCCCCGCAAGGGGACGGAAACTTGATCATCCGCGTCCGGTAGTGCGGGTTCGGGGTAATCGATAAGAACCATAATCCCCGCAAGGGGACGGAAACATCGTCGCCGACTTCCCAGACTTCGAGCCAGTCGAGGTGATAAGAACCATAATCCCCGCAAGGGGACGGAAACATTGCTCCTGAACAACGTCCAGACCGAAGTGAAGCACGAAAGATAAGAACCATAATCCCCGCAAGGGGACGGAAACTACTTCACAGCAAAGGCCTTTTCTTCACCCTGTTTTTCGATAAGAACCATAATCCCCGCAAGGGGACGGAAACGACGGTAAGAAAAAAGAATATGTAGCAAGGTTTGGCTTGATAAGAACCATAATCCCCGCAAGGGGACGGGTAAGAAAAAAGCAGCTCAATCGTCGCAGTTCCCCTTGTTGGGAGAATGTTGATGATTAAGCTGCTTTTTTATTTTGCATAGTTAACGATAACGCAAGAATAGTCGTAAAGCCAGGATGTTTTTTGTATACAAAATAAGGGACTGTCGCATGAAGGATTATGTCATCATGCGGAGCCCCTTTCTCTTTATAGTTTGTAGTATGGAGTTTGTAGTTTGCAGAGAAAAGCTTTAAATTTAAAGTCATCTGCTAACAACTAACTGCTAGCCACTAACAACTTTAAAGGGGCTTGTCATCGTGCGTCAAGCCCCTTTAATCCTTTATGTTCTTCAATCAATAATCCACTCGACGTCGACGGATTCGCTTTCTGTCGTTGAATTGGCAGCCAGCTGGTTAGAGAGGTCTAAGGATTTGGGCTTTTCATATCTTAGCGAATCAG
>OGZX01002831.1_pt1 | contig 13044 bp, 11 predicted proteins | sample 1576881 | NCBI WGS metagenome assembly OGZX01 (sample SAMEA3541542, study PRJEB24748) | human gut metagenome | biome: human gut; feature: human-associated habitat; material: faeces | place: China | collected 2012
GAATCTAAAAGGTGCCACGGGTTAGGTCTCCGATAAAAGGAGACCTATATCGTGGCTCGTTGCTCAATTTCTGGTGCGTCCGTCCTGCTGAACATAGGCTTAAGTGGATGGGGGCTGCACTTCGTTAACCTTCCTTTATTAAGCGCTGATAAATAGTTTAAGACCCGAAAATAATAATTCTATTCAAGTCGATAGGAATTCTATCGCCTTTGAAAAATTCACGAAGAGGTTTCTGCAGAAAAATTAACAAAAGGGAGAAACTAAACTCCGTAGCCATTTTTGAGAATATACATAGAACTCGTCTTCCATCTTTTGAAGGATAATGTTATTTGGAACTAAGTAAGATCTTCAGAAATTCAGCAAAACTGAGATTACTTTTGGTTGGCACCTGGTAAGTTCTGAGAAAAATATGGCTTAAAGATATTTCCGATGGTTCAGTGCTAAACTAACTCCCCTGAGAGCAATCCTTATGGAGCATGTAGTTTTTTACTAGCAATCTGGCTCCTCTGTTAGAAAGTTAAAAGTCAAATAACAAAATGAACGATAACGAAAAGAAAAGAGTCTCTATTTACGTCATCAATAGAGCTGATCAGGAAAGTGATTTGTTAGAGAATGATGTTTTCCATCCAATTACCTGCGGCTCGGTTTTTCTCAAGAAGGATAGAAACTTTCTGCGGGACGATATTGGAGAGAATATATCTAAAAAAAGAGACTCCTTCTGCGAATTTACTACTATATATTGGGTTTGGAAAAATAGGAGAACAGATTACGTTGGGTTTTGTCACTATAGAAGGTATTTGTCATTTGCAGACAAAGAATACCCTGTTGATGGAAGCGGATTAGTTATTGAAGAATTCGTGTCGCCGGAACTTATTTCAAAATATTCAATAAATGACAATGAAATTATTTCAGCTGTAACGAAAAATGACGTTGTGACGGCCCGTCCAATTGATCTAAGAAAAACAACTCCGACTTATAAGTCATTAATGGACTATTGTGAGACTAGGAAGGAGGATTTTTTTCTTTCTGATTTGAGAATACTTAGGGAGATTATAAAAGAGAGGCATCCTGAACTCGTACCCTTCGCGGATGATTATTATGAACAACCTCTGACGCATTTTTATAACTGTTTCATTATAAAATGGGATTTATTTGACAACTTCTGTAAATTCCTGTTTGATGTCTTATTCGAGTTGGAAAAAAGGATAGATACCAAATTCTATAGTGAGCACAGAAAAAGAATCATTGGTTTTTGTGGAGAACAGCTGTACGGTATTTGGCTTAGCTATATAAAAACAAAATTTCAAATAAAAATTGAGGAAAAACAACTGGTCTTTATTAAGGATACTAAGAAACAGCCCGAATTGTTCCCAGCTTTTCCTCAAAATAATATCCCTATGGTAGTGACCTGTAGCGATTATTATGCGCCGTACCTGTCAGTTTTTATTTCTGCTCTTATGAAAAACTCCAGCTCCTCTCGAAATTATGACCTTATAGTTTTGGTCAAAGGTATTAGCGAGGAGTCTGAAAGAAGATTGAAGAACCATGCGGCAAATTATTCCAACTTGTCGTTGAGATTTTTTAATCCTAAAAAGATGTTGTCTGGGATGCAGTTCTATGTGTCAGGAAGCGTCAACGCTGAGGAAGCTAATTATAGATTACTGACGCCGTGGATTTTGAAAAATTATTCCAAAGCCATCGTGACAGATATTGATTTAATTTTTAGGACAGATCCTGCAAATCTTTACGAAGATACTGAGTTGGAAAATAATTGCATAGCTTGCTGTAAAGACGTCATCTATCAAGGGGCATTAAATGATCCAGCGATTGACGCTTTAGAGTATGCAAAGCAAACCTTAAAGCTCGAGAAGCCATATGATTATGTCAACACTGGCGTTATGTTAATGAACTTGGATGAAATTCGGAAAGTTTTTAAATTAGATGAACTTTTGGAATTTTCTCAGAAGAACCACTTCAGGATTCAAGAGCAGGACATACTTAATGTGCTTTTTGAGGGGAGAATCCTCTTTCTTGATATCAGCTGGAATTGTTACCTTTTAGTTAATGATTGGGTTAAAAGAGAACTTTTTTTTGCTCCTGCTGCCTCCCAGAAGGAGTATTCTGAGGCTCTTAAAAAAGCAAAGGTCTTTCATTGGGCAAGCCAGCCTAAACCTTGGGCTTCTCCAGAATTGCTTTATGCAGACAATTGGTGGTATTACGCAAAGGAATCACCATTCTATGAGGTTCTGATAAAGCGCCTTAGCGCGCCTCAAGTAATCCCTACACAGGGCAAACCCTCTTTTGCTAGGAGACTTGCAGACGTTTATTTACCTAGCGGGAGTTTGAGAAGAAAAATAGCGAAGAAAATCCTCCCTAGGAATTCTAAAAGATGGAAGTTACTTAAGGTGATTTATTATAAATATCTAAATGTTTGATGAAAACTGTTTAACAGAACTGATCCCAAAGAATTGTTTATGGACCAAAAGAGAGCGATATTTATATCAAGAAGGTTGGATGTGAATTCATTCAACCCTCCAAATCACCTATTTTCTCCAGTAATTTGTGGCTCATTTTTTTTACCCGACAATGAGAATGTTGGAAAATTTCTCAGGGACGATATTGGCGAGAACATTTCCCAAAAAAGAAATTCTTATTGTGAGTTTACGGTTCAGTATTGGGTTTTTAAGAATATCAAACTTGATGTTTATGGGCTTTGTCATTACCGGAGATTTCTAGCTTTTTCTCCTGGACCTTTTGAACGTGATGCACAAAATATTATAAATGGAGGGGTACTAAATGAAGTTACCTCGAAGAGGTTTGGTCTTACAAATAACTCTTTAATGAACAAACTAATCGAAGATTACGACCTTATAGTAAATGAAGACGCTCCTGTTTTTCAAATTCCAACTCCACTTGGCTTCAAACAGACTGTTAGACAACACTGGGAAGCGTTTTCTGAAGTTTTCCTCACCAAGGAGTCAATTTCTCTTCTTCTTGAGGAAATTAAGCTCCAATACCCTGAGTTGTATTCAATATCAATTGAATACCTCAATAGTTCAAGACATAGAGGTTATAATTGTTACATTGCCAGAAAAGAAGTTTTTTTTGAATTGAATGAATTTCAGTTTAATATTCTTTTTTCTCTAGAAGATAAAATTACCAAAAAAGGATTAGATAGGGGATTTCCGAGAACAATGGGTTATTTGGGAGAAATACTATATGGAATTTTTGTTTACCATAAGGTTAAAGAGGGAAAAATAAAAATCAAACAATTACCAATAGTTTATTTTGAATATACTGAAATTTTAAACAAACATAATTTAAAAGATCTGGTGAAGCTCTCTCTGATATATTCAAAAATAAAGCTTGAAGATATGAGCTTCTTTTTTCTACCAAAAAATTCTTTAAGAAGAAATATAATAAAAAAAATATATTATTTTCTATTAAAGAATTAATAATTTTAAATCTAAAAATCGCTAAACAATTTAATTTTTGTTTAAGGTTCTATATTTGGAATCTAAGGAATTATTAGTACAACTCTATTTTGTGATGTACGGACAAAAAGCTAAAATAGACGGCTCTTCTACTGAAGTCTTGCTAATGCAGCAAAAATAAAAACATTTATGTGAAATATTATTCGTAACAGCTAGATCGTTATCAAAAAAAGTTGCTCATAAGTATGGTTTGAATATTGCTGTTATTTCATGAGCACACTTGCTCGTCCCTAAGGCGGACGCTGACGACTGGGATGTTTTTGAAGAACAAAAATAAGGGATCATCTATTACAATTCAGCCATATAATCCTTCGTGTTTTTAATTTAAATAAAGGAAATAATAATGAAAGTTTTGTTATTGGCTGGTGGATTTGGTACCAGGATTTCAGAAGAGAGCCAATCTAAACCAAAGCCTATGGTTGAGCTGGGAGGCATGCCTATTCTTTGGCATATTATGAAAATTTATCGCCACTATGGATTCAATGATTTTGTAATTCTTGCTGGATACAAGCAACATGTTATAAAGGAATATTTTGCAGATTATTTCCTTCACACTTCAGATATAACTTTTGACTTTTCTGGGGGCAAAAATGACATGATTGTCCACCGTTCTACGTCTGAGCCTTGGAAAGTGACTGTGGTAGATACCGGATTGAACACTATGACCGGTGGCAGAGTGAAGAGAGTTAAGGATTATATTGGTAATGAACCCTTCTTGCTCACTTATGGAGACGGTGTGGCCGACATAAATATTGCAGATCTTGTCAAATTCCATAAGTCTCACGGTAAGATGGTTACATTATCTGCCTATAACGCAGGGCAGCGTTTTGGTGTTCTTGACATTGACCAAAAAGGCCATATTAAAGAATTCAGAGAAAAGACCAAAGGGGACGGTAATCTGGTAAATATTGGTTATATGGTTTGCCAGCCAGAATTCCTAGACTATATAAAAGATGACCAGACGGTATTAGAGAAAGAACCTCTTGAGAGAGCGGCTGCCGAAAATCAATTAATGGCGTTTAAGCATGACGGCTATTGGCAGTGCATGGATACACTTAGAGAAAAGCAGGTTCTTGAAGAACTTTGGAATAGCGGCAAAGCTCCTTGGAAGGTTTGGTAAATGAAAAATATGGTCTCATACTATCAAGGGAAGAAGGTATTCGTAACAGGGCACACAGGCTTTAAAGGTTCTTGGCTCTGTCATATTCTTTCCTCTTGGGGTGCCGATGTTTTGGGTTACTCTAATGGTTTACCTACAGAACCTAGTCTTTTCGAACTTTCTGGTACAGAAAAACTTGTCCGATCAGAAATAGGTGATATTCGAGATTTTGAACACCTAAGCAAGACTTATAAGTCTTTCCTCCCGGACATTGTTATTCATCTTGCAGCTCAACCGCTGGTTCGCGAGAGTTACGCAGACCCTCGTTATACATACGAAACGAATGTAATGGGAACAGTTAATTTGCTTGAGTGCATAAGATTGTATCCCTCAGCTTCTAGCGTTCTCAACGTAACTACTGATAAAGTCTATGAAAACAAAGAGTGGGAATGGGGTTATAGAGAAATAGAAGCATTAAACGGATTTGATCCATATTCAAATTCTAAATCTTGTTCAGATATCGCTACGCAGTCTTATATAAAGAGCTTTTTCTCTCGGGAAACTTCCCCTGCAATCTCTATTGCCAGAGCCGGTAATGTAATTGGAGGAGGGGATTTTTCTAAAGATAGAATTATTCCCGATTCGGTTGAAGCTTGTTCTAAAAATGAGGTGATCCATGTAAGAAATCCTTACTCGATAAGGCCTTATCAACACGTTTTAGAGCCTTTATCTGCATATCTATGGATCATATTTAGGCAAGCTTCTGATCATTCTTTAGCTGACTGCTACAACGTAGGGCCCAACGAGGATGATTGCGTAACAACAGGGAAACTGGTTTCTTTATTCTGCGAAGCTTGGGGCGAAGGAGCCAAGTGGGAGACAAAAGCAGAAAAAAATGCTGTCCATGAGGCCAATTTTTTAAAGCTTGATTGTTCCAAAATCAAGTCTCGATTGGGTTGGTATCCAATTTGGAACATCGACAATGCAGTATACAACACAGTTGAATGGTCTAAGGCTTGGTTAGCAGGAGAAAATGTTTTCAACGTGATGGCTCGTCAAATAAAGAAGTATTTTGGGTTCTAAATGCTTTTTGATCCTTTTGATTTTATTATTGTCGGAGCGGGCCTCTCTGGTAGCGTTGTTGCCAGAGAGCTCGCTGAAGTCGGAAAAAAAGTTCTGATAATTGAACGTAGGGACCATATTGCTGGGAATATGTTTGATTACCACGACGAAAGAGGTTTTCTAGTTCAAAAATACGGTCCTCACACTTTTCATACCAAAGATGAGAGTCTTTATGAGTTCATGAAGAAATATGGGGAGTGGGAGCCGTATAAATTAAAATGTGGAGCTTCTTGGGGAGGTAAATATTCCACAACTCCCTTTAATTTTCAAACGATTGACACTTTTTATCCGGAAAAAGAGGCCAAGAGTTTAAAATCCGAACTTCTTTCAGAGTTTCCGAATAGGGAGTTTGTTACCGTAGTTGAACTTCTCCAAGCTAAATCTTCTCGTATAAGAGACTATGCGTCATTTCTTTTCAAGGAAGATTATGCTCCTTACACTTCAAAACAATGGGGGGTTTCACCAGAAACTATAGACGTTTCCATTTTGAAACGAGTTCCCGTTCGTTTGTCGTATAAGGAAGGATATTTTGATGATCCTTATGAAGTGATGCCAAAGGATTCTTTTACAACCTTCTTTGAAAATTTACTTAATCATCCCAATATAGAGGTTCGGTTGGGAACGGATGCTCTGGAACTTCTGACATTAAGTCCGGATCGATTTCTTTTTGACGGCAAAGAAATCAAACAGCACGTGGTCTACACAGGGGCACTTGATACTTTGTTTGAATATTGTTACGGCGAATTGCCTTATAGATCTTTGAAGTTTGAATGGTTTTATGAAGATATTGAAAGTAAGCAACCTGTACCGGTACTTGCATATCCTCAAGAAAAAGGTTTTACGAGAGTAACGGAGTATAAAAAGTTGCCTTATCAAAACATCCGAGGCACTGTTTACGCTGTTGAATATCCGTTAGCTGCGAGTTATAAGAGCAAACTGGAACCTTATTATCCAGTTCTAACAACTGAAAGTAGGGCTTTATATGAGAAGTATTCCAAGCTGTTTGCAAAATTTAAGAACGTTTCTAAATGTGGTAGATTGGCGGATTTTCGTTACTACAATATGGACCAAACTTTAGCAAATGCTTTGTCGTTAGTTAAAAGATTAAAAAAAACGTTATGAGAGGCAAAATGAAGTCGGTGATTGTTACAGGTGCGAACGGTTTTGTAGGTTCTGAAATAGTTCGTAATTTAGTTAGGAATGGTTATAAGGTTTTCGCGCTCTACAACCGCAGCAAAAAGCGCCTAGATTCTATACCTGACTGTGTGCCTGTTCATTGTCCCATGGATGAGTTTGAAAAGTTGCCGGAACTTATTAAGGAAACGCCTGAGTACATTTTTCATTGCGCTTGGACGGGATCTGCCGGACAAGATAGATGTAACGTTCAATTGCAGTTGTCTAATGTTGTATCAACATGCTCTCTTGTTAGTGTTGCAAAAGCGCTTGAGGCAAAAAGGCTGATCGTCACTGGTTCAATCATGGAAGATGAAGTTAAAGCCGTTACAGATGCAAACGGAGCTCTTCCGTCAAAGGCTTATATATACGGGGCCGCGAAATATTCTGCGCATATGATGGCAAAACCGTTGGCGGTTGCCTCCGGAATTGATCTAGTGTGGGGAAAAATTACAAATGCCTATGGGGTGGGAGAACTCAGCCCAAGAATGCTTAACACCACAATAAAGAAGTGTATCAACCTTGAAGCACCTACATTTACTGCGGCAACTCAAAATTATGACTTTATTTACATCTCTGACGTAGCTGAAGCATTTAGGCTTTTAGCTGAAAAAGGCGCGCCTTATTCAGAATATATAGTTGGTAGTGGTGGTGCAAAACCTTTACGCTCGTTCTTGGAGGAGCTTCGAGTGACCGTTGGAAATGGTCTACGGTTCTTATACGGGGACATTCCTTTTACAGGTGTAAATCTCCCTCTTGAGAGCTTTTCTACTGAAAAGTTAAATAAGGACACTGGTTTTAAGCCGGAGGTTGATTTCACACAGGGTGTCAAGTTAACAAGAGATTGGTTGAAAGAACAGGAATAAGAAATGATCCAAAAATTTGAATTTAAGCCGACAATAATTGAAGGCCTTTTAGAAATAACTCCTTTTAAAGCCGATGACTTAAGAGGTTCGTTCATTAAAGATTATTCAAAAGAAGTTTTTGAAGCAAATGGGTTGAAGCACAACCTTGCTGAGGTTTTTTACACAATTAGCCATAAAGGCGTCGTCAGAGCCCTTCATTTTCAAAGAGAATTTCAGCAACCCAAGCTTGTCCGGTGCATTTCAGGATGTGTCTATGATGTGGTCGTAGACCTGAGAAAAAATAGTCCTACCTTTAAAAAATTTGTTCCTTTTTTGTTGAAGGGAGACGGAAAAACTGAAATTTTAGTTCCTGCAGGTTGTGCACACGGATACTTGGTTTTAGAACCCTCTATTGTTAGTTACAAGTGTTCAGAAAAATTTTATGGAGAATTCGATGATGGAATCCTTTGGGATGATCCGGACCTCCAGATTCCCTGGCCACTTGAAAAGGTCGGGGGAAAAGATAACGTGATTCTTTCTGATAAGGATAAACAACTTCAAACTTTTCAGGAATTCATGAGTGTTTACGGTGGCTTCTAAAAAGAAGCAACCTTTTTGCTCCTTTTTCAAACTTTCTAACATATAGATGAGCTTTAATAATCCAGGAAAAGGTTGTCTGGACGTTTACAGAACACTTAGGCAACTTTATCTTCCCCTATATTTAGCCCGAGCGGATATTAGGCAGAGGTATCGCAGATCTACTTTAGGACCTTTTTGGATCACTATATCAACTGGTATTATGGTGGCCACGATGGGGATTATTTTTGGACAAGTGTTCAAGGCCCCGATGGCTGAATTACTTCCTTTCCTGGCAGCAGGATTGGTGATTTGGTCTTTTATTTCTTCAACTTTGACAGAGGCGACTGAGGTTTTTGTCGGCGCACAAGCCATAATCAGGCAATTACCAATACCGTTGTTTGTGCATGTTGTACGACTTCTTGCCAAGAATTTTTATATATTCCTGCATAATATAGTTATATTTTTTCTTGTGCTTTTGTATTTCCATGAAGGTTTAGGATTAGTCAGCCTTCTTTCTATTTTGGGTTTGATTCTCTTAATATTGAATTTAAGTTGGTTGTCCCTCCTTTTAGGAATCGTTTGTTCACGTTTTAGAGATCTCACACAAATTGTTGCGAGCCTTTTACAAATATTTTTTTACTTGACCCCAATTATCTGGTTACCCTCTCTCTTGCCAGAAAAAACAAGCATGATGGTTCTGACTGGAAATCCATTTTTTCATTTGATTGAAGTTGTAAGAGCTCCTCTTTTGAACCAAGTTCCTACTTCATTGAACTGGATTTTTACTATTGTTTTTGCAATATTGGGTTGGCTTTTTACAATTTTTATTTTTAACAGATATCGTTCAAAAATCGCTTACTGGTTATAAAGATGGGGCACATATTATTAAATAACGTTAGCGTTGATATCCCGATATTTAACTCTCAGGGACGATCCCTAAAAAAAACAATAATGGGGATGGCAACGGGGGGAAGGATCGGTCTGACTGAGTCAGGAAGAACTGTTGTGCGCTCTCTTGACCATCTCAATTTAGAAATTAAATCTCATGAGAGGGTGGGATTAATTGGACATAACGGAGCTGGGAAAAGCTCATTATTGAGGGTTTTAAGTTCCGTATACGAGCCGACGGAAGGATTTGCAAAGATAAAAGGCTCTATAGGCTCTCTCATTGATATTTCTTTGGGTATAGATCTCGAGGCTACCGGCTTGGAAAATATATATCTTCGTGCTGCCTTGTTGGGGATTTCGAAGAAAAAGGTTGATAAAGAGCTTGATAGTCTCGTTGAATTCACAGAATTAGGCGATTTCATTAATATGCCCGTCCGCACTTATTCGACGGGTATGCATATGAGATTGGCCTTCGCTGTTTCTACTATGATTAGCCCAGACATTCTTTTAATGGATGAGTGGTTGTCAGTTGGGGATCAATCTTTCCAAGAAAAAGCGGAGAACAGGCTTAATAGATTGATCGAGAGAACTAATATTCTTGTCATTGCTACCCATTCTCGCAGATTGATTGAGCGTTGCTGCACCAGAGTGCTTTGGTTAGAACACGGACGGTTAAGAATGGACGGTTCTCCAGAGCAAATTTGTCCTCTTTATTTTGGTTGATGAATTAGAATGATTTAAGAGAAACTCCGGCGTTATACCTCCATCACTTTTATTTCTTTCGCTGATTGCGTTTTATCTTCAGTTTATCCATTAATATGCGTTTCCCGAGTTCCTTGATTTAATTATCTATCTTGTAATACTGGTTTAATAACAATGCCTGATTTATTAGTGCCTCCTTTCCTCGAAGTTTCGTTTCCGGAACATAAAGTTAGTACATTAGGAATCACCCTTAACGTGGGAAAACAAAGAATTTCTAAAGTTGACTTCGAGAACTTGGTAAATTTATTAAACAAGAAAAAAGTAATAAATTCCTTTATAGAAATGCGCCAAGGCGCAATCGTGAATTTAAGCGAGAAGCGCCAAGCACTTCATACCTCCTTGAGAGATCCTTCTCTAGAAGCCCCTTATTCTAGAGATGTCCACAAAACTTTAGACAGAATATGCCAGTTTGCTGTAAGAGTTAGAAATTGGAAATGGCTTGGCTGCAGAGGAGACCGTATTACAGATGTAATTAATATTGGGATTGGCGGGTCAGATATGGGCCCGAGAGCTGTATACAATGCTTTGAGGACTACTCGTCCAGAAATCAAGGTTCATTTTTTGGCATCTGCAGATGGTGTCGCTTTAGATAGGCTAACTGCGGAACTAGACCCTTACAAAACTTTGATAATTATTTCCTCAAAGTCTTTTAATACGCTCGAAACCCTTTCCAACACTAAGGAAATTTTTGGTTGGTTGAAAAATTTTGGTTTTAAGGACGATGACTATAAACATCATGTGGTCGCAGTTTCGGCAAACCCGAAAGCTGCAAACTCTCTAGGTCTTCCGGATGAAAATTTTTTTCCAATCTGGGACTGGGTCGGAGGCCGTTTCTCTGTTTGGGGGGCGGTAGGTTTACCGGTGGCTATTTCGCTTGGAGAAAATGTATTTCGGCGGTTTTTAATGGGAGCGCACCTAATGGATGTCCACACAGCATCGGCTCCGATTCAAAAAAATCTCCCAGCACTTCTTGCAGCTTTTTCTTATTGGAATATAGAAAACCTGGCAATTTCTTCTTTTTGTTTCTTACCTTACGATGAACGCTTAACTACTTTAGTCCCATGGCTTCAACAATTGGAGATGGAGAGTCTTGGGAAAAGTAAGAGAGGTAAGGGGGAAAAGATTTCAGAAAAAACCTGTGTTCCTGTGTGGGGAGGTCATGGCAATGAGTCACAACACTCGTTTTATCAATTCCTTCGAGAAGGCACAGCAAGGACAGCATTAGACATTTGTTGGTGTGAAAAAGCTGGCCATGCCCACAATGACCTTCACTGTGTTCTATTGGCAAATGCTAAAGCTCAGGCTGAAGCTTTATTGAAAAGAGAGACAGATGATGGTTGTTTCAATGTCGTCAACACTATCGTTTTGGATGAATTGTCCCCTGAAACGTTGGGTTCTCTAATGGCAATGTACGAAAACAAAACAGCTATTCTCGGGGCTCTGTTGGGGATAAACACTTTCGATCAGCCAGGGGTTGAATTGGGTAAATTGTTAGCAAAGAAATTGCTATAGCTGAATTTTGATTCACTTCAGATAGCAGAAATTCTTGGTAATGTTCGAAGTTAATATATAAAAGGGTATGTTCTGAAAGGGCTTTAAATTGAAGTTATTATTTATTGGAGCTGGCATTTCAAATCTATCTTTGGCCCGGTTACTTGCAAACCTAGAAACCCGAATTACCATCGTTGATCTAAAAGATCATATCGGTGGAAACTGTTTTGATTACTTTGATCAAAACTCTACCGACATTCATGCCTATGGAACCCACATCTTCCATACTGATAACACAGAAGTCTGGAGGTTCCTTTCTCAGTTTACCAAGTGGTATCCGTATCAGCACGAAGTAAAAGCGTTGGTGGACGGTCAGCTCGTACCCGTTCCATTTAACTTCAATTCAATTGAGCAGTTATTCCCTAAACAAATGGCTGAACGGATGATTGCGGCTCTTTTGTCTGAATTTGAATTCAACAAGAAAATCCCGATTCTTAAACTTCGTGAAAGTAAAAATCCCGATCTTCAGTTCCTGGCCAAATACGTATACGAAAAAATTTTCCTTCACTACACAGAAAAGCAATGGGGTGTCCGTCCGGAAGATTTAGATCCTTTGGTGACGGGCAGAGTTCCGGTTTTCGTCGGCAGAGATAATCGTTACTTTCAGGCAAAATATCAAGGAATCCCGTTAGAAGGCTACACCCGTATGTTCGAGAAGATGGTTGACCATCCTAATATCGAGGTTCGCCTGAATACAGAATTCGATAAAAGCATGTTGGATGAATTCGGCCACTGTTTCTTCTCCGGCGCCATAGATGAGTTCTTTGACTATAAATTTGGTCAGTTGCCCTACAGAAGCTTGAGATTTGATTTCTTAACGTTCAATAGACCTTATTTCCAATCCAATTCTGTTGTTAATTATCCTAATAATTATGATTTCACAAGAATCGGAGAATATAAATACTTCTTAGATACTCAATCCCAGAACACGGTCGTTTCTTATGAGTATCCGGAAGCTTTTGTTTTAGGAAAGAACGAAAGATACTATCCGATCATCAACGAAGAAAATAAGCGCCTGTACGAGAAATATCTTCAAGAAGCGAAATCCTTAAAGAACGTTACTTTCCTTGGAAGATTGGGTGACTACAAGTATTACGACATGGATCAGGCGGTAGCTAGGGCCTTGTCGATAGCTAAAACATTTTCTGAAAGATAATTTTTCGTTCTAATATTCTGCCGATGTTGGTGCACCTTCTATCGATGTGTTAGAAGGTGCTTCCTATCAGCGATTAAGAATTATTTAGAGTTTCCCTAATCTGTCTTTTTCATATGGGTCGTTAAGTCATCCAAAATGGCTGTGCATTTGTCTTGCCAATTAAATTCTTTCAAGACAAGCTGGACAAGTTGGTAGAGGGCAAATTCTAAATCTCCAAGGCTAATATTTTCTCCATCTTTCGATAACTCACCAATGTCTTTCTTGAACTTTTCCACTTCTTTTAAAGTAGATGTCTTATAGGTTCGTATCTTAATTTAGCCGCATGATCAATACTGTCTCCAAGGAATAAGAAGGAGACAGATTATGGATATTAAC
>OGZX01002832.1_pt1 | contig 13040 bp, 16 predicted proteins | sample 1576881 | NCBI WGS metagenome assembly OGZX01 (sample SAMEA3541542, study PRJEB24748) | human gut metagenome | biome: human gut; feature: human-associated habitat; material: faeces | place: China | collected 2012
AAGGTCTTTCCGAAGGTAGCCGCTGCCTCTCTGGCAATACCGATGACGCTGTAGCAGTCCACGCGGTTTGATGTGATCTCATACTCGAATACCACGTCGCGAAGGCCCAGGGCCTCGATGGCGTCGCTTCCCACCTCTGTGTCCTCCGGGAAAATATAGATTCCCTGTTCAGGAGCTTCCGGGTACATCTCACGGCTGGAGCCAAGCTCCTCGATGGAGCACATCATTCCGTTTGATTCCACTCCACGCAGCTTGCCCTTTTTGATCCTGATTCCGCCTTCCGGACGGCCTCCATCGTGATCGCCGGCCACCCTTCCGCCGTCGAGAACAACCGGAACCTTCTGGCCCACCTTTACATTCGGAGCGCCCGTCACGATCTGGGTGGAAGTACCGCCCAGATCCACCTGACATACAACCAGCTTGTCAGCGTCCGGATGGCGCTCAATCTCTGTGATCTGGCCTACAACAATCTTGTCCAGGTTTTTATCCAGGCACTCATATCCCTCTACCTTCGTTCCTGTCAGTGTCATGGCGTCTGTGTATTCCTGCGCTGTGACATCGAGGTCCGGAACATATGCTTTTATCCATGATAATGCTGTGTTCATTTTGATTCTCCTTGCAATCTAATCCATGATTTTCGTCAGTGCTTGATTCAGAACTTCCTATCCTGTCTCTGTTCCCGGGTTTCCTAAAACTGCTTTAAGAAACGCACGTCATTCTCATATAAGAGACGCATATCGTCGATCTCATATTTTAACAGGGCAATTCTCTCAAGGCCCACGCCGAAGGCGAAGCCGGAATACTCCTCCGGATCAATGCCGCACATCTCAAGTACATGGGGGTGCACCATGCCGCATCCCAGAATCTCAATCCAGCCGGATCCCTTGCAGAAACGGCAGCCCTTTCCGCCGCACTTGAAGCAGCTTACATCCACCTCAGCGCTGGGCTCTGTGAACGGGAAGTGGTGGGGGCGGAATTTTACCTTTGTCTCTTCCCCGAACAGCTCTCTGGCGAACTCGGCCAGGGTTCCCTTAAGGTCTGCAAATGTAATGTTCTTGTCAATGACAAGTCCCTCGATCTGGTAGAAGGACGGGGAGTGGGTTGCATCCACCTCGTCGGAGCGGAACACACGTCCCGGGGCGATCATGCGGATAGGGGGCTTCTTCGTTTCCATAACCCGCACCTGTACCGGGGAGGTCTGGCTCCTGAGCACCACAGAGTCATTGATGTAGAAGGTATCCTGCTCATCCCTTGCCGGATGCCCCTTAGGGATGTTTAACTTCTCAAAGTTGTACTTGTCGTACTCCACCTCCGGACCTTCCACAACCTCATAGCCCATGCCGATGAAAATGCGCTCCACTTCTTCAAGGGCAATGGTGTTGGGATGGCTGTGTCCTACATTATTTTTCTTCGCCGGAAGGGTTACATCGATAACTTCCTTCTTCATCTGCTCCTCGCGGGCAATGCGGGCCAGCTTTTTCTTTGTCTCCTCTAACTTCTCCTCAATTAAAGCCCTGGCGTCATTTACCATCTGTCCAACCTTCGGGCGCTCTTCCGGAGCTACATCCTTCATGCTTTTTAACACGCTTGTCAGTTCGCCCTTTTTTCCGAGGTATGCAACGCGGATGTCATTTAACTTTTCCAGCGCGTCGGAAGCTTCGATCTTCGCAAGGGCTTCTGCTTTGATCTTCTCTAACTGCTCTCTCATAATTTCTCCTTCTGAAATAGACTTAAATTTTGCTTTTAACCGTGGCTGATTGATGAGCGGCAGAAAAGTTTTGTTTTACCTGAAATTCCCGGGATTTCATAATTAAGAAAACAAAAAACCGCCCCTTCAGACACGAAGGGACGGTTCAGACCGCGGTACCACCCTGATTCCTGTATCCGTGAAAACGGTGCCGGTTCCTGCCGGCCTCCGGCTTTTCACAGCCCAGGCTCTTATCTTATACGTAACGTGTACGGGACGTCGCCGCCTAATGGATACTGCAAAAGAACAGCTCTCGTTCAGCCGCGCGGCTCCGGTGGGAATTTCGACACCCTATCTGAACCGAAGAGGCTCTCAGCCGGCGGCCTCCTCTCTCTGGACGGAAAATAAGGGTCTACTTGCACCTTCACTGCCTTTTTATATACTGGTTTATATTCTAAGCACTGCTCTCCTGTTTGTCAAGTGCAGAAATGAACTTTTCAAGTCTTTCGCCCCTCTGTCAGAGCAGCCAGCTGCTCCAGTATTCCGGCTGTGCCTGACAGGGAAATGCTTCCCACCTTCTCGCAGATTCGCTCCAGGTATTCCATCTCCTTGAGGCGATAGAGAATCTGGTTTTCCTCCATGAGCCTTGCCGTGTTCAGAAGGCTTCTGGTAGAAGCCACCTCCTCGCGGCGGGTAATCACATTGGCCTGGGCCTGCTTCTCTGCCACCAGAACGGTATTCATGATAGCGCGGATCTCTCCCGGCAGGATGATGTCCTTGATTCCCACTGCCCCTCTTGACTATTCAGTCGCAATGAATTCATATGGCTTAGTAAATTACGTAAGTAGGTAATCATCCGTACCTTCAAATTCATCTCTCCGTTTGATAAGATAGTCTCAAACAACGGAGGTGATACCAATGGATATAAATGACAATGTAATCTCAAAAGCTGCTCTTTGGGCAGATCGGATCCATGCTTTCCAGAAAAGCGGTCTATCCCGCAAGGACTGGTGCCAGCAGAATGAGATCTCCCAGTCAACCCTGAGCTATTGGATTCGAAAGATCCAGTCAGAGATCCCGGAAACAGGGCCTGCCTCTGATCCGGTGTTTGCAAAGCTGCCTTCCGAACAGGATCTGCAGTTTAACGGCAGCACAGGAAATCATTCGGTTACCATCCTTCTTTCGGAAAATATCCGGATTGAGATTGACGCTGACTGTCCATCCAGGCTGCTGGCTACGCTTCTGCAGGCCTTGAAGAATTATGCTTGATTTTTCCGGAAGCACAACAGTCTATCTGGCATGCGGGGTTACCGACCTCCGCAAGAGCTACACCGGTCTGGCAGCGATCATCAAACTGAAATTCCATCTCGACCCGTACTCCCGTTGTATGTTCGCATTCTGCAATCGCAGACGCACATTGATCAAGATCCTCCAATGGGACGGGTCCGGATTCTGGATCCTGATGAAACGGCTGGACCGGGACGCCTTCCATTGGCCGGATACCCCGGATGAATTACAGAAGGTCACATTGAAAGAGATCCACTGGCTGTGTGATGGCCTGTCCCTGAACCCCAGCGGCGCGTTTGAAGAGCACCACCCAAAGATCGTTATATAAGCCAGATCCTGTCAATCCGCAAAAAGCCGAAAATCACTTGATTTTATGCGATTTTTTTCTCGGTCCCCGGAAGCTGTTCCTGATAGAAAACCGCCCTGTTTTATGGTACACTATACATAGTGATTTTAGGAAAGCGAGGCGGCAGTGTGATGGATCCGATCTTTACAGAGGAACAACTGAACAGGATGAGCAGCAAGGATATGCGCTCCCTGCTCAAGATCATGATGCAGCATCAGCAAAAGCAGGAAGAAACGCTGCAAAAGCAGGAAACACGGATCCAGCTGCTGGAAGAGCAGAAAAAGGAACTGGAATTCCTGAACGCGATGCTCTCGGACCGTCTGACCCTTGCCCAGAGAAAACGGTTTGGCGCTTCCAGCGAAAAATACGCGGACGGATATACCCAGATGAATCTTTTTAATGAGGCAGAGCAGGAAGCGGATCCTAATGCCTCGGAACCGGACCTGGAAGAGGTACATCCCTCTCCTTACAGAAGGAAGAAACGCCGCGGGAAAAAGGAAGAAGATCTTTCCTCCTTTGAGACGACCGAAGTCATCGAGTACAAACTGACAGGGTCAGACCGTTACTGCCCGGACTGCAATACGAAATACAAGGTTGTCACAAAGGAAACCGTAAAACGCCTGAAATTCATCCCCGCGCGTTTTGAAGTCGTGGAGGAAGTGACCTTCGTGTACAGTTGCCCGAAATGCGGGGCTATGAAGCGGCCGGAAAAAACAGCGCCTCTTCTGAAAGGCAGCGTGGCAACCCCATCCCTGGTGGCGGGCATCATAAATGCCAAGTATGTCAACGGGATGCCGCTTGCGCGTCAGGAACGGGAATTCGCCCGGTACGACCTGGATCTTTCCGCAAAGACCATGGCGAACTGGATCATCCAATGCGCGGACCGGTATCTGCAGCCGCTCTACAATCTAATGAAAGAAGAGCTGCTGCGGAGTAAATATTTACATGGAGACGAAACCAGGATTCAGGTAATCGATGAGCCGGATCAGAAGGGTTCCACTCAGAACTGGATGTGGGTCTATCTCACGGATGAATACAGCGACTCCCCGCGGATGGTTCTCTTCCAATACGAAAGGACCCGTGCCGGATACCATCCGGCGGAATTCCTTGGAGATCAGTTTGAGGGATATTTCACCTGCGATGGATACCAGGCATACCACAGCCTTCCAGGAAGGATCACTGTGACGGGATGCATGGCCCATGCGAGACGCAGATTTGATGAAGCCCTGACGGTTTTGAAAAAGGATTTCACCAAAGAGCAGCTGAAGGAGACAACCGCATATCAGGCAATGGAACGGATCGGGATGCTCTATAAGATTGAGGAGATGATCCGGGACAAGTCACCGGAAGAACGGTACGAAGAGCGTCAAAAGCAGGCGAAACCGCTTTTAGAGGCTTTCTTTGAGTGGCTCCATACACTAGAGGATTCCGTAGACCGGTCTTCATTGATCGGTGAGGCCATCCTGTATACCCTGAACCAGGAAGTTTATCTGAAGAGATATCTGGAAGATGGTCACTTAAGCATAGATAATCTGGCAGCGGAACGGTCACTGAAAAATTTTGCGACGGGGAGACGGAACTGGCTTTTTGCAAAGAGCATCCGCGGAGCGCAGGCCAGCGCAACCGTATACAGCATTACGGAGACAGCGATGCTGAACGGGTTGAAACCATACAATTACCTCACCTATGTGATGGAGCAGATGAAAGCTCTTGGCCCATTCCCAGAGAAGGAAGCCCTGTTGGAACTGCTTCCCTGGTCCGCCAGCCTGCCGGCTGACTGCCACAGTAAACTGAAAAAATAAGGATCAGCTCTTCCCCTGGTAAGCGCCAGGGGATTTCTTACTTTGTCAAGGTACGGATGATTACCTACTTACGGGGGAGCCGTTTCCGGCCCGAAGAAGCTGGGAACCTTTGGAGCATGTTACCTGTATCCGATTTTTGTAAGGCTGGGAGTAATAAGAGCAGATGCTGGATGAGTCTAATCTGTATTCACTTCGTTTAGATTGAAATGAAAATTACCTGATACAAAGTATCCCATCCAATACTATCCAACTTTTACTCTTCCACTTGCTATGTGCGAAACCTGGAGGTAATATCGCCACAAACAATAGGAAGGATGGTGGCGATTATGGCACATACGGACCATAAAAGCATGAAGTGTAAGGAAAACCTGGTGCAGAAGGAGCAGGAGAAACATACGTGGGGGACACGAAAATTTGATACATCTGCCATTGTAGAGAACATCGTGACCTATCTGAAGGACAATCCGCCCAATTATCAGGGCCAGGCAAATTGTATGCTTGAACTCCTTTATTTCACATTCGCTGAATACAATTCTGTGGAAACACCGGAGTTTAGGGAGCAGACGGACCCTCTGAAGGAGAAGCTGAGAGCCCTGGTCGATACGGAGCAGGAAGCAGATGACTACATGGATATTGTGTTCAGCCTTTGTGCCGCTTATGAGCGCCAGGGATATCTGGAAGGCATCAAGGTTGGGGCCAGATTGATGATGGAATTGATGGAGGATTAAGAGAAGACTCTCTGCAGATTTGCCCTGCAGAGAGGATACGATTCTAGGAGGTCTTTAATTGGTAATGCCAGGATGCTCTGGTCAAACAGAAGAGCGCTCATACCATTTGGTTATTTCAATCGTGCTATCTGTTTTTCAATGAACTCCCGTGTTTCGATTAAAATCTGCCGGTTGTACAGAAAGGTTTCCGGATCGTCAATATCGGTGACTTTGATTGTGTATGAGTGAATCAATGCAAGGGCTTTTTCTAAGGCGGATGCTATGGTCGGAGCAGGTAGTATATTCGAATCCTCAGGGCCTGCAACAGGAAAATTGTCATTGATCTGGTATTCTCCTCGGGACGGCTTGATGATCCTTCCGCTGTTCCACAGTGTGTGAAGGGCGCCGGAAATTATGGTTTCCCGTATTGCTTTGTTTTGATATTGGACTGCCTGAGTAATTTCAAAGCAGCTGTGAGGAGCATCCCTGTTTTCCGACAGATAGTTTAAAATATGATATTTGGCTTCCGCTGTCAGGGAAGAAAATTTTACCGCGTTCATCTTGCTGCCTCCATGAGTTATGATTTTTATAATAGAATTCTTTGTTCTATATATTGCTCAGGATGGAAGAAATAGCAAGACAAAGATGAAAATCTTATGCAGATATTTGGCATTGATTTCCGGATATTTTTGTGCAGTTTATGTGATTTATATCACTTGCTTACTCAGGAAATCAGAGGTAATATGCACACGATAAAAGGAATGAGGGTGAGCTGACCAAATAGGGAAATGTCTGGTTTCAGAGAACAGCTGCTGGGTAACATCACCCAGAATACTCTAGTATTAAAATAGCCACAAGACACGGCAGAAAGGCGGCAGGGAATATGAAAGCAGCAGAAATTGTAAAGAAGTACGGGATTGTAGAAGGAGAATGCAGGATGATCAGCGAAAAGAAAGGGATTATCTGGCGCGAGAATAAGGAGGGAGATTATGAGCCGATCCTTGTCTTTATTCCCAGTAAGGAGGATGATGAAAGATAGGAAAATAATTGTCTGAAATAATCTGTGTCCATAAGTGGTTTGGCAACATAGGCAGTTTGACCCGCTGTGGAAAACCAACACTGGTTCCACAGCGGGTTCTTTCCGCTATTCCGTGCGACTCATCAATTATTTAACCTTTATATTTTAATCCCGGTCACAGCGGTAACCGCCAATGGGACAAGTTTGTGTGAGATAGGCAGCCGGAGCTGGTTGACATCCAGATCGTAAATTCCAAACCGCACACGGTCCAGGGCATCCGCATCCTTTAAAATCTGATACAGGAGCCAGGTGCGTTTCTTTGCCCGAATCGTATCTGCTGATTTAAGGTATTCTTCTGCCAGTTTATCATCAAGACAGTGATATTCGATGAAAAAGCAGACGGCAGGATCTGCGGAATTGCGTGCAGTTTTTTTGTAGATTTCCCGGCCGGCTTTTCCGTGACCATTATCTACATCATCATGCTTCCGGCCAATGTCATGGAAAATGATGGCGGTTGAGAGTTGGGTCAGTCCTCTGGGATTCAGCTTGATCTTCCCTGCCTGGATGATCGCAAGGGCAAGAAAAAGGACCCGTGCGGTATGGAGCTTGCCGTGACCCGTTCCACCCCTCTGGTGGAGTTTATATAAACGCTGAATTTGTTCCACTCCTTTTCGATATTCATCCAAATGACGGAATGGCATAACCAAAAGAGAGTCCGGACCGATCAGACGCTCAAAAGTCAGGCCGAATGGTACACCCGGAGCCGCAATGATTTCTTTTTCTCTGCTGTCCAGGTTCACTGCGATAACGTCCTGCTTGTGGATTCTGGCCCGAATAATCCTGGCGTGGTTTTGGTCTCCGTGCCTGCAGGCAAAGAAGAATGCGGTGTTGATATCCAGCGACCAGCTGATGGCCTGCCAGTAGTTTGTGCTTCCTTCCGCTTCTCCGCGGTAGACGATGAGTTCTTCCGGGTAATCAGCCAGGGCATTGTGGATCTTTTGAATCTGCGCATCGGATCGGCAGAAAGCCAGCTTTTGAAGCAGGTTTGTACCATATTCACCTGCATTGTAATCGGTGACTGTATAAAGCATCTGGAACAGATCGAAGAGCTCTGGGGAAGGAGAAGAGCGTCTTATGTACTCGGCCAGGAGCTGTGAACGTATGCCATCATCCTGGTTAAACAAATAGGAGAATATTTTATCCTTGTCCGGGTTCTGCAGGCTTGCAGCAAAATCCAGGATATATTTGCAGAATTGATCTGAATCTGGGATGATAGGGATCCGTTCCGTGCCGTAGATATTCAGGCAGAGAGCGATAGGAATGGCCTCGTTATCCGGGTCATAATAATATGTGGATGGGATCAGATGCTTACTGTAGTAAATTTTATCGGCGGGAAGTGCGTATGGCCATTCTGAAACAGTATAGCCTGGATTGTAGCCTTGGGATAAAAGTTTCTCTTTATCAGACGCAGTCTTCACTTTCGTAAGCGGGTAGAAATCCTCCAGACGGGCTGTCCCATTCTTTAAAAGGATATCAGATACTGTTAATGGATTATGGTTTGTCCTGATATGTCTCATGGCATGTCTCCTTATTTACAGATTCCCTTTCAGGGTAGGGACATGTTACCGTCATAAAAGGCACATAGCAAGGGGATAGAGGCTAATCTTGTAAAGATGATATAGAATGTGAGGGACTGTGTTGAGGTTTATAGGTGTGGACATGAATGCCTGGCACTAATCTTTCTCAATTCCCAGATATTCATCAATGTCCACGATTCCATCTCCAGACAAGTCCAGGATATCATCAAAGCGGATTATTACAGGCAATTCTTTTCCCAGCGCATTCTTATCGCCCGTGCTGAACTGCAATTCACGATATACAGGATCGATCCGTTCAACAGTACCAGCGATTGTCCGATAGCGGCCAAGGGGAGTAGCTGGTTTGGATGGTGTGTTGAATGAGGCGGGATCATTATCTGTTTCAAAGAAGCATACTGTCACTTCCATACCTTTTTTAACCTGCAGGAGTTTATCGGAGAGTTTGCCTTTATCTTCCTCGGAAAGTTTGATTTTTGTAACTTTCAGATGTTCCTCGCCCTCCGCAGCGATTTCTTCCTCGTATCCACGCAGTGCTGCAAATGGGGAGAAGATCTTGGCCCGGTTGGAAAGAGTCATCCGTGGATGCCTGTATGACGGCTCCGGCCGGGAACCATGCAGAATATCGGCATATTTTTTTTTGAACAGCTTTTCCCATTGGTGTGTTTTGGTAATTGTCATCTGGTTTTGTCGATAGATTTTTGTCCGTCATATTTCACCTCATGAACATTTTGCGTTGGGCGTACCCGGTTATCGGGCTCTTTTGTTCCAGAGTCCAGGTTATTTATTTCATCCATCTGAGCAAGTAAAAATTGTTTCGTGTCGATTAAAATCTGATATTTGCGAAGAAATATCTCATCGATGTCAGCTATTTTTACTGTGATTTGAAATGAGTTAATACAGGAAAGGGCCATTTCCAAAGCATCCAATGCGGATGTTGCTTCTGCGGCGGGAGCTGAAAGCTGCATAAACTCTTGAGGTGTATCGTTAGAAGCAGTGACAGTGTTGAGCTGATATACCCCACGTGAAATCTTTATGAGAAGCTGGCGGCGACTGGTTAATTCGTAAAGAGCAGTATCGATGGCGTTTCGGCTGATGGAAGCGTTGCGTTCTCTGACTGCCCGCACAATGGCAGAACAGCGTTGAGGTATCCCACGATTTTCTGTCAGATACTGCAAAATATGATATCTGGCTTCCTGAGTCGGAGATGCAAATTGGGGAATTTGTACAGCAGCTTGTGCTGGAGGTGTTGTCTGTACTGCCTGTGAAACAGGAGCTGCAGGTGCGTCAGGTACAGAGTGTTCTGCGAGTGCTGGATTTGTATCTTTGCTCATATGATTCTTTGCCGCATCTCTTTGTATGCTGTTCTTTTAAGATTTTTGCTCTGAATTTAGTACATAGCAAATATATAAAGGCAGAAAACAAAGGGGAAATGATGATGCCAATGAGCATAAAAACTATGGGACATCGATAAGCGGGGCTTATACGGTTCATGCAATTCTGAATTTAGGATTCCTTATGGCCGCCAATCTGTTTATTTCGCTCCCGCATGGTAGCGCCATCCAGGAAGTTCGTGCCTTTCAGGATGGCGTTCTTTCCATACTTCTTTTTAATTCCCAGCATAGCCTTCTGCAAGTTCTTTTCTTTTTCCTGCTTTTTTACATCGGAAAACAAGTCAAACTGGTATACCCCTTCATCCTGTACCACCCGGTTCGCGGCAATCGTGATCCGGCGCACTGTGAGCGACCGATTGGCGATCCGGTCAAACAGCTCCACAGCTGCTGTGACAATCCTACTTCCCAGATTGGTGGGATTTCCCAAATGTGTACTGCCATGGGCTCCCTTTGGCACGGACCTCCCATAGTGGTCAATATGTACCGGGCCGCGGTAGGAACCCTTGTCGCAGTTTTCCCGGTCATAGCCAACGTCCAGTGTCAGGCCATCCGTGACAAGATTTTTGTCGGTGAGCTGAAAAACCAGGGAGTCCGCCATTTCGGCAACAATGATGCGGGCCTTATCATAAGGGTAGGGCTTTGCCAATACCTGCCCCTCGGAAAGGCTGTTTGTACTTGGCTTGTATGCCTTAATTTCGGCCATTCCGCAGGGTTCCAGGCCCCAGGCGTGGTCGATCATGATCTCCGCGTCTATTCCAAATTCCTGGAATAACATATCTTCGTTGTAAATGCTTGCCCTGGCCAGTTCTCCCATGGTGTGGATTCCGAGTTTGGCTAATCTTTTCACAGTGCCCGGTCCGGTTTGCCAGAAGTCTGTCAGTGGTTGATGATCCCACAGCAGATACCGGAAGGACTCTTCATCCAGCATGGCGATGCGCACACCGTCGCTATCCGGTTTGGTGTGTTTCGCTGTGATGTCCATGGCTAGCTTGGCCAGGTACAGGTTCGGACCGATGCCGGCCGTGGCCGTGATGCCAGTGGAGTACAAGACCTCCCGGATCATGGTTTTTGCCAGGTCATGAGCGGACATTTGATAGTGACTGAGATAGGCTGTTGCGTCAATAAATACTTCGTCAATCGAATATACCAGGATATCCTCCGGAGCGATGTATTTGAGATAGATGCCATAGATCTGCCGGGAGACTTTCTCGTAGTAGAGCATCCGTGGCGGCGCGACCAGATAAGAGACCTCCAGGGACGGGTCGGCAGCCAGTGCGTTTGCGTCATAGGATGGCGAAGAAAGAGACGGTTTGCCGTCCTTATATACAGCTTTATGATTTCGGATTGCAGTGCTTAGTCTGGCTGCATTGACCTCCTTAATCTTCTGAACCACCTCAAAGAGCCGTGCCCGGCCGGGGATGCCATAGGATTTCAGGGCTGGGGATACGGCCAGACAGATGGTCTTTTCTGTGCGGGAAGAGTCAGCCACTACCAGGTTGGTGGTCAGCGGATCCAGGTTCCTGGCGGCACACTCGGCGGAAGCGTAATATGACTTCAGATCGATTGCAAGATAGGTTCGATTAGTACCATTGTTTGCCATACAGTGCGCCTCCCTTCCTCAGAAATATTGTATCTATATTTATTGTGCAGCCTTTTCCACAAACCATCGTCCTATTCGTCCGGAAAAGCGCCGGTCGATGTGTTCAAAGAACAGATGCTTTTCCTGCCCTTGGATAAGAACCGTGAAGCAGTCTCCGGAGAAGTCATTGTTGGCGGCTCCAGCTGGCCGAAAATCCCTCACGGCATCAATGGGAAATGTCCTTCCATCCGTCCAGGTAATGGATTTGGGCTGCATATATCCTGTGGAATCAAAGTCGGACGTGACTTTGACGTAGATTCGTTCCGTGTGAGATGTAGGAATCGCTCTCATAGCCTGCGGCCTCCTTTCCTGCAGCGTGAGATTCTTCTTCATTCAGTTCCATCTGTATCTGCCGATAATCCATGATCTCTGCTTCTGTTGCCATCCGCACAGCTAGATGGCCATGTATTTCCTGTTTTCCGCAGTCCGGACATCGTTCCGGGAGCTGTTCTGCTGTGAAACAGTAATGGCAGGCATCACAAAAATAGCAGTTCATTCTATCATCACCTCCGATGTGGCTGAAAACAGCTTATTCCCAAATGTTATAGTCTTTCAGGTAATTACCACGGCCGGAACGGGGCAGACGGACAATAAAGTCTGGGTGCAGCTTGTGGTAGTCCTCAATGGCAATCAAAAGCAGATCCTCCGGAACATAAAGTTCCGCAGCGATGGCCTGGGCAGAATTTCCTTCCATAATTAAATTGACCATCTTCTCATCATCAATGAGAACATGCGCAGCGACAGAGTTTGCCTCCCTCTCTGATTGATTTACACCACCAAAAAACTGGATTTCTTTATAAGGCATCCGTCGTGCCCGTTTCCGATGTTCAGGTATCTGATCATGGCAGATTTCATGCATGAGGACAAATCTGCGCAGGTACCCAGTCAGACGTTTATGTAAATAAATCGTGCGGTGCCGATCTGCGGAAGAATACATCCCCTTGAGATTTGCCAGGTCAAAGGTATCCTCCAGCTCAATGCCAAGACATTGATAGATCACTTCCGGATCACGGCTTCCATCAGATTTCTTAATAATCTTTTGAGCTAATGCATAGCTCTCTGCGGCTTTCAATAATCATGCACCTCCAGCTCATGGTTGGATTCTGATGCAGGTATCCCGGATTCACTTTTCTGAGGGGGTGCCTTTGTTTTTCTTTGTTGTATATCGTTCACGGTTTTCCTCTTTGTGTTTCCAGTATACCGCATTCAGCGCAGCCATAGCGGCATCTTTGGATTCCTGGTCAATTTCACCGCCGGCGAACATGGCGGAAAGCTGTGTCACCATCTGCTCCATTCGTCTGCGATCCCTGGAGCCGCCTTTTTCATTTGCTTCTACTATATAGCCGCCGGCGGCACCCAGCAGATCTTCCGCGGTAACGCCAAGGGCAACAGCAATCTTATTGACAACTTCCATATTCCGTGGGTAGCGGTGTCCGGACTCATAGTTTTGATAGGTTCTGAAAGGGATCCCCAAAAAAGCGGCAAAATCCGCCTGGGACATCTCCCGTGCTTTCCGGTAGGACTTTAGCTTCATGCCGAAATCATTGTTTTCACTCATTTTGTAT
>OGZX01002835.1_pt1 | contig 13027 bp, 8 predicted proteins | sample 1576881 | NCBI WGS metagenome assembly OGZX01 (sample SAMEA3541542, study PRJEB24748) | human gut metagenome | biome: human gut; feature: human-associated habitat; material: faeces | place: China | collected 2012
AAGGAGCACCTTATTATAATGTAGATTTCATTGGCGGTTTCGATCTCGTCTTAAATGATCAAACAATCAATCCGGATTACTATATAAATTTTGAGCCTTACAATAAACCCGGTGTTGTATGGTGCAATATTACAGGGCACTCTATGGAACCCGAATTAAGCAATGGTGACTATATCGCCCTCAAAGAAATGACCGATCCCGTCCAATATCTCCCCTATGGAGAAATATACGCCATCGTGACAGAAAGCTATCGGACTGTCAAACGAATAGGGAAAGCAGAACAAAAAGATTTTGTTCGTTTAATTCCCACCAATAAAAGCCCGGAATACAGCCCACAAGACATTCCTATTTCCATGATACAGAAAGTATATGCCGTATTAGGAAGTATGCACAGATTGTTCTAAATAAAAGTGACACACGCACGTTTTCAACACAAACAAAACAGGAAACACCAGCTACCTTTTTATAAATCAGTATATTAATCTATCATATATGCTGATTTGCATTATCCTTTATATGGTATTTTCCCCCCTTGAATAATACATAAAGCCATAAAAATGGGTTATAAAATGGTAACTTGTATAATTCAACCCATCTTAATTTTACTTAAATTGCATAACCAAACGCATAACCAATCAGCGCATTTCGTTTTTTTCTTGACAAATTTGCATAACCAAACGCATAACCAAACGCATAACCAAGCTGCAAAAAACGAAATATTCCCGCTAAAATCGCCTCTCTCCTCCCCCATCCTATTTTCGCTATTTTGAGCACTAAATTTCAACTATCCAAAAGTGGGAGGCCAATCTATCTATAAAGCACAAAAAGGGCTGCAAAACGCCTAAATAAAGCATTTCGCAGCCCATGTACCGCATTTCTCCTACCCTACTCTACTCCGTTTATCACATCTCCATTGCCATGTAAAGTTGACGGGCGTTCAAACCGTTCAAAGTAAAGTCCCAAGTAAAGCCAAAGTAAAGCAGAGTAAACTTTTCGTTTTTGCTTCTCCCCTCTCCTATCAATACGTAACTATCTATTTATCAAAGCCATTGCCATTCTTACGCACAACTCTATTTATCGCATTTCGTTTTACCCCCCTTATATAAACTAACATTAATACCAAATGAATACGTACGAGATATTGGTTGTGAACCAGTTGCAACTTCCGGGTCCATCCCTTTAAATTCTTTACTAACAATTATAAACGGATTACTTACAGAAGCACTAAACGATAAATTTTTCAAATACATCTTTTTCACCCATTTCTCAGGAAGCGTATAATTTAAAGATAAAGCATTACAACGTAAAAAAGAAGCATTCACAACCCGTACATCCGAGTAGTTATATAAACGAGGAGCATATTCAGAAGCACCATTCGGCAATTTGTAATACGAAGCCTCCGTTGAAGATAATGCTGGAATATCTGTAAACGTCTCATCGCCGGGCTTTCTCCATCTTTTGGTCAATTCCTTAGGCAAATTAACGTAAGCACTTGGAGTTGAAGTCACGATTGATTCATCAAACACTTCATACAAAAACTTCTTTCCACCTATTTGTAGATTAAACGATGAAGATAGTGATAAACTCTTATAACGGAATGACATAGAAACACCTCCGGTAAAGTCAGGTTCCAACGTTCCCATATATTTCATAAAAGTAGTAGCATCCGTTTGTCCTGCCGGATTTTCTTCCACAGAAGGAATATTAAACTCTGCCGACCCTGTCTTTGGATTTAAGCCACTAAAATCAAATGCCCAGAAAGAAGATACTGCATATCCGGCTTTGTTTAGACTTCCACTAGCAGCCGCTCTCCAATTTTCATTTTCATTTACAGTTGACTTTACCTCATTAAAATTTTTAGAAGAGTTTATAGACATACTCCATGTAAAATTATTTGTACGAACAGGAGTAAATCCAACAGAAACCTCAATACCTTGATTCGTCATACTTCCACCATTAATTGGCATCGAGGTAACACCATAAGCATAAGGAACCTCTTTTTCTACGATCATATCTTCGGTTTTCTTATTATAGTATTCTATTGTCCATGTAATTTTATTTTGGAATAATCCAAAGTCTGTACCTAAATTAATTGTTTTCGTTTTTTCCCAGCGCAAATTACCATAAGGCAACGATTTAATAAACATCATGTATTCACCTGTTCGGTTTTGATCTATCGTCTCTGTTCCACTTCCAATCCGAGCAATTAAATCCGGTCCATAATTTTCTGCCACATTTCCTTGCCAACCGTAACTAACTCTAAAATTTAAATCACTAATCACTTGCTGATTTTGCATCCAAGGTTCATAATGTACATTCCAACGTCCTCCAATAGACCATACAGGTAAGAAACGATTTCTTGTATCTTGGCCAAATCTATTAGAAGCATCTGAACGGAAACTAGCTGTTAATATATATCTTTCATCAAATCCATAAGTGAAACTAGCAAAATAACCGATATAATTAGATTTACGATCTGTTACTACAGTTTTATATTTATCGAGTAAATCATTACGTTGATCTTCTCCATTCTGATTTTTTATTATCGTGGGAGGTAAAGAAACTGATTTTCCTCGTCCTGGGAAATAACCATAAATAGTAGAAGCAACCCCATCATATTTATTACTTCGACATTCCTGACCTACCATCAAACTAAAACGATGTTTTTCTGCAAGAACATAGTTATAAGATAATGTATTCCTCCATGTATAATTGAAATTACGATCCTCCGTAGTATTCAACTCACCCCCATGAGGTAACGGAGAACGTTGATATAAATCATCGGCAGGACGTTGCGTACCAAATTCATACTTTCTGATTTCCGTAATATAATGACTTTGTTCATCTGCATAGGATTCTCCTACAATATTAGAGGTATTCAATCCAAAAGTACTTTCAAATTGCAAACCAGTTAAAATATCCCAACGGAAACTAGCTGAAACACCCATACTACGATTAGTATTTGTATTTCCTGTCATAGATATTTCATGCAATATATTATATAGATAACCGCTCTTATCTTTATAAAAAAACTTTTCACCATTTTCGAAACAAGGAATTACTCTACTTGTTGTTGAAGCATAATTATAAGGATCAACTTGATAATAACCATCTGTTTCCGAAGTCGAACCGTTTATTCTCAACCCCAAATTAACCTTCTCTCCAAACTTTGCATTTATTCCAATAGCAGCACTATATGACGTACTTTCATTTCCTATTGACGTTCCTCTATTGATTGTAGCATTTACTGAACCATAATAACTAATCTTATCTGTTCCTCCAGAGATACTTAAACTATGATTCATACTTACACTATTTCGAAATAATAATTTAAACCAATCTGTATTTGTTGATTCTAACTTTTTTACTTCATCATTAAATTCATCATAAGAAATTTCTTTGGCCAAATAGCGCCCTAAAGCTCCTTCATAACCGATTGATTCCAACGGACGGTTATCTGATGTTAATCCTCTTTCATAAATCTCTCGAGAAACATCCACGCGTTCTTTAGAATTCATTAAATTCATTTTTTCATAAGTCAACCGAGGGGTAATGGATATATCTCCACTATAATTAACGGACATTCTACCCGCTTGTCCCTGTTTTGTTTTTATCAAAATTACCCCATTAGCTGCTTTCACACCATACATAACGGTAGCCGAAGCATCTTTCAACACAGTAATATCTTCTATATCATTGGGATTCAACCAAGAAATAGCGTTTCCTACGAAATCTTTTACCATATCAAAATTGTCTTGAGAAATATTACCCAAAGCATCTAATTCACGTGTTTTAAAGGGTAATGGATCCTCTTGAATAATTCCATCAACAACCCAAACAGGTTCTTGATTACCTAACAAGGTTGAAGTACCTCGAACACGAACTTTCTGACGTTTACCAACCAAACCACTCGTATTCATAACCACCATTCCCGGAAGTTTTCCCTGTAACATCTGTTCAATTGAATTCGTTCCATTGAAAAACAAATCTTCACGCTTAATGGAATTAGTGGATCCTACCATATCAGACTTTCGAATACGTTGATACCCCGTTACAATTACCTCATCCATTGCTTTTACATCTTCTTCCATCAACACCATCATCTCCTTTTGTCCAACATATCTAACTTCACGAGTTTTCATTCCCAAAAAGGAAAAGATCAATACAGGAGATTCTGTATAAGGAATTGTGATTGTAAATTCCCCTGCCATATTTGTAATTACACCTGTCGAAGTTCCTTTTAAAATAACTGTTGCTCCCGGAACTCCCGTACTATCTTTCATGAAAACACGCCCCTTGATAGTAAGCTCTTTTTTAACATCATCTTTGGCCTTACTTGCAGTGATAACAACCACTTGATCATCTATTGTAAAAGACAAGCCTAGTGGATTTAATAACTCCAGCAATAATTGACTGAAATCCTGATCTGTGGCATCAACATTTACTTTACCACATTTATTAACAAGATCCAACTTATAAAGGAAGGTATAGTTCGTCATCTTTTCCAAATTGGAAAATACCTCCTGCACTGTTGCATCTTTCATATTCAACGACACTTTCGTTTGTGAAAACGTATTAGCGGAAAGGTGCATCACCCCCACCAATAATAAAATCATCGAGATTTTCATGCGCAAAAAGAATTTAGATTTCCGATATTGCCAAAAATTCAGCAACAAATCCCAATTTTTTTTCATAGATTTGTAATTCAATTAAATTAAACATTTATTCTGCTCGTCGCCCAACGAGCGGGTATACAAAACGGGATTGCCCAATCCCGTTTTTATTTATCAAAAACAGTTAAAGTTCTACCTTTCAGTTCAAAACGTACATCTCCAGATATCTCGAACTTCCGCAACACATCCTCTACTGAAGAATACATTGGCAATTTACCACTGTATATCACACTCTTCGCTCCCTGATTCATGTAAAATACTTCCAGATCGTACCATCTTGAGACTATTCTCAAAATTTCTTCTAAAGCAATGTCTTTGAAATAAAACACCCCATCCTTCCAAGACGTGAATTCCTTGACATCAACTTCAGCAATACTCAAGGTTCCGACACCCTTATTATAATAAGCTTGTTCTCCCGGTTTGATCTTCTTCTCCGGTTGCCCATCCCGAAGAATAGCGACACTACCCTCTACTAATGTCGTGTAAACCCCTGGTTCATCAACATACGATTTCACGTTAAAAGATGTACCCAACACCTTCACTTTCATTTCATCCACCTCCACGACAAACGGTTTACTTACATTTCGAGCTACATCAAAATATGCCTCTCCTTTCAAAATTACACTACGAACTTTTCCGTCAAACCGAGAAGGAAATTCCAATGTAGTTCCCGAATTCAAGTATACCTTCGTTCCATCACACAATTCCACCGTATACGTTCCTCCATATGGTACATTGACCGTGTTATACCCAATTTCTTTTGTAGCACCATCTGCTAAAGAATCTTGCTCTTTTATTTTCAGTACTCCATCATTATTATCAAAAGCAACATTTACCCGATTATTACGAACAACAGAAGATAATGTATCCAAACGATATTTTAATCCGGATGCCATCTCTAATGTCACAATAGCCTTACCCGGTTCAAATTTTTCTGTTACGGACAAATTGTCTACATCCGGTTCTTGGCTTAACAATATCCAAGCAGAAACTCCTGCAATTACCACAACAGACGCTGCCGCAATCCAAGATAATATTCCTCTTCTTTTTACCTGTTTTCTATTTTTCAGTTTACTTAAAGCCTTTTCCGTATTAAACTTCGCAATAATATGCATTTCATACTCGATTCGGTCCTTATCCTTTAGCTCCTCCACCAACGTATTCATTCCCTTCACTTCCAACAACACCTGCTCTATTCCTTTCTCCTCTTCCTTAGAAAGTTCCCCTCGGGTATACCGCAATAACTCTTTTGCAAATTCAAATGGATTCTTCATCTCTCTTGTAAAATTTCCCCTATTACAAATAACTTTAAAAAAAGGATTACGCAAAACTCAACTTTTTTCATAAAATCTCACTACATTTATTTTGAGTTGATCTATTTTTCAACATCATTAATTAGTGATTATCACGTATCAGTACTCATACTAAAAGCTAATTATAATTGACAAATCGTCTCTCTACACATAGAATCAACACCAATAATTTTAAATTATACATTTTTATCCATCATCACTCTCCCACGTACACCCATTTTACCGCATCCCCAATAATAATATGATTCGAATCTCCCGTATCATGTAACATGACAACACACTCTCCGGAGGTACTCTCATACTCACCCAAAGAAATCCACCCGCAATCAGAAGTGTCGATTGAAATTTCATGTCTAGCTTCCGGTAACACAATCGTATATGCTTGTGTCCCCCATTGTGATAACAAATTACTTTTATACATTATATTCATAGCAGAAAACCTGGGAATATGCACAAACAACTCGTACTTTCCCACCCGCTCCAAGTTCGTGCGCCACTCTACCCATGATTTTCCCTCTCCCCCCTCCGGTACGCACAACAACACTTCGATATACCAGACCATAAGCGTTATTTTCAATTAACGTAAGCCAAGATCACCCGTCCAATTTCACAAACCGTTTCACGTTTGCATACTTGTCAAACACGGAATCCTTCCTCGTCAAGTACTCATATAAACTAAACTTTTGGATGGGTTCCACGATTCGGAATTTCCCTTTTTATATATACATGTATACTAAAAGAAATAATTCTTTTTCCTAAACTTTATTTTTTAGAAATTTTATCTATCACAAAAAAGGATTACGCAAAAGACGATTTCTTTTATACAAAAAATAACAACACTGGATACAACCCTTTTAACTTTTCCCGCAATTGAATTTTCGCCTTATTCTTTTGAGCCTTCACGGTATTTACACTAATTGAAAGTTGGGTGGCAATTTCATCATTACTAAAACCTTCCACATAAGCTAATTTAAAAATCCTTCCACATTCTGTAGGTAAGTCTTGAATTGCTCCCATGATCTCTTGATAGACCTCTGCTCGCACCACATTTACGAAAAAATTGTTCTCGTCTTCCGGGGTATTCTTTTGAATAGATTCCAATATATCAGCACGAATCCCCGTCATTTTTATTTGGTTCAAACAACTATTACGGACAGCCTTATAAAGATAATGTTTCAAATGTTCCTCGTTATCAAAACTTTCATCCCAATTCAAAAGCTTCATAAACACCTCTTGTACCACGTCTTCCGCCTCATCTTGCTCTTTCAGATAATTAAATGCAAAGTAACAAAGTGTTTGATAATAACGCCGAAAATAGCTATCAAACACCCCCTGTTTTCGTATATTTATCTTCTCTATTTTTTGCATCCTTGATAACAAAAAACGATCGTTTATTGCATTTATTATTTACAAAGATGACTTTTGATGTATAAGATTGATTTATACATAGTTGTACTTTGCAGATATAAATAAAAATGTTAAAATAGCACTATTTAGAGAGGCGCAATAAACGATCCTTTATTTATATTCAAAGACAAAGATATTACATTTAACGAATAATATGCCACTTCCTCTCAAAAGAATTCCAATCTTTCCTTAAAGCATTTAATCAAGCCCCACCCACTTACACTTCTACGTAACAAGAAAAACTCTCGTACTAACAATTTATTATTATAAGTTAGTACGAGAGCCATTAAAAATCATCAATCAAAATTCCTACTTCAGCAATCTCTCCAGTTTTTCAATCATCTTTGCAAAAGCCTCCTTAGTATAACCGACCTCAATCTCCACGATCTTTCCCTTCTTATCAATGATAAAATTTCGAGGAATGGTTGCCGTGGCAAACTTCGAATAAATCTTACGTTCCGGATCAAGTCCCATAGGGAACGTGTATCCATTTCTTTCTCGAAACTTCTTCACCTGCTCCTTACTCTCTTCGCGAGAAATAGCCAAGAACACGAAATCTTTCCCTTTAAAGCGATCAATAATCTCCTTCTGCACCCGTTTCAACTCCTCTTGACAAGGAGGACACCACGTAGCCCAGAAATTAATTAATACTATCTTCCCCTTTAAATCTTTAATATTGATCTTTTGCCCATCAAACATCTCCACAACAAATTCGGGAACATCATCCCCAACCTTTACCAGCGTCTCCTTTTCCTGAGCGTTAACTCTTGCTAAACTTCCCAGTACCAACAAGGAAACGACAAAAACAAATACCCTTTTCATGACCTTTTCTTTATTTGGTTCTAGACAAAGATAAAAAATAATTTTAATAATCATTCTTGAATAAATTAAATACATTTGCATTATAATATTAACCAGCAAACAAAAATAGACCGTGCGCCTTATTTTTTATCTGTTTTTATTCACTCTCCTGCATTCCTGCCGGGAAGCTAACTCCCAGCTCGAACAAGCCCTGAAACTTGCCGGGGACAACAAGCCGGAACTCCAAAAAGTACTGAAACACTATTCCGATGACAGCCTTAAACGGGAAGCAGCCATTTTTCTTATCGAGAACATGCCGGGCCACTACTCTCTCGACGGTCCCTACCTCCAACAACTCCAACAGGTCATCGATAGCACGGGAACACCTTACTTGATGAAAAAAGTCATTCTCATGCAACCTCTCCGTTATCCCCGTTCCCGCCAACAACTCCGGGCGAAACCGGATATCGAACAAGTGAAAGCCGACTACCTCATCCACCAAATTGATCAAGCCTTCCGGTTATGGACCACCAGTCCTTGGCTCGAAAACCTCACTTTCGATGATTTTCTCGAATACCTATTACCCTACCGAATTGGCAACGAGTCCCTCGACTACTGGCGAGATTCCATTGATTTACGGCTAAAAAATCGTCTACAAGAGGCAAGCCTGTACTTTGACAACCAAAAACATTCCCCCTACAATATGGCACAGATCGTCTACGGTCATGCCTTAGGCCTCGATTATGGAAATGATAATCTAGTGGGAATCCCCATCTCGACCAAAGAATGCGTCTTCTCCAGCCAACTCCAACTACTGGCATATCGCATGGCGGGTATTCCCGCGGCCATAGACCACGTACCCTGCTGGGCCGACATGAACGGTTTCCACGAATGGACCGTTATCATTGATACCAAAAACAAAGACATTCTCTCCGGACAAATTGAGATGAAAAATGCCCCGAAAGTATATCGCCGCACGTACTCGGCCAATCCAATCCCCATCCCTGAAGAGGATGAATATATTCCCCCGTTCTTCACCGATCCCTTCAACCGGGATGTCACCGATAAATACCTACACACCTCGGATGTCACTATTACAGCCTCCGTCCCCGTACAAGCTCGTCACGCCTATCTCGCCATATTCAACGGCCGGGAACTTCGGATTGTCGACTGGAGCAAGGTGCAACAAGACAAATTCTGCTTTCATTCCATGGGTCCCGACATCATATATTTTCCGGTCTACTTCGAAAAGGAATACCAACGTAACTTGACATATCCTTTTATTCTGCAAGCCAACGGAATAACCGTCAAACTACGTCCTGATACGACACGACGACAAACTCTCATTCTCACCCGTAAATACCCATTGCACCACAACAAAGTGTACCACGGCAACGCTCTTATCGGGGCTATCTTCCAAGCTTCGAACGACCCAACGTTTCGGAATGCTACACACATCCACGACGTCACCCGCAATCCCAACATGTACCCCGTCATCGTCCCGGTTGACACCACGAAAAAATACCGTTACTGGCGATTTAATCACTCAAAAATCGTGGAACTTGCCGAATGGAAATTTAAAGACAACCGGGGCCGGGATCTAACCGGAACAATCATAGATCCCGAAGGCAAGGGTGCTCGTCTCGCCAATCTTTTCGACAATGACCCACTTTCCCACGGCAGAGTATCCCACCAACTCATCGTGGATTTCGGCCATCCTGTCTGTATATCAGAAATGATTTATTTACCCCGTAACGATGCTAATGGTATATACCCCGGTAACGAGTATGAACTTTTCTATTTCGACCTCAACGGTTGGCAATCCCTTGGTTGTAAAATTGCCACAGGATATTCTATTGAGTTTGAAAATATTCCTTCAAACGCTGTCTACTGGTTACGCAATCACACGGCAGGTAAGGAAGAGCGCATATTCACAATTCAAAATGGGAAGCAACGCTTCTGGTAAAATAAAATCCGCATTTTTATTCTTAATTTCCCTTCTTCTTTCAAGAAAAATCGCTAATTTAGGCTATTCATAAAAGAACTAGGTTATGTTGGACACGATAAAACAGTTCCTCAAGGAACACGAGATTGACGAGAAAGCGGGATTTATCATCGCCGTTAGCGGGGGGGCCGATTCAATTACTTTACTCCACGCATTTAAGTACTTGAACCTGCGCATACACGCCTTGCATTGTAATTTTAATCTACGGGGCAAAGAATCAAACATGGATGAACAATTCGTGAAACGGTTCTGTGAAACCTACGGTATCCCCATGAGCGTGAAACGCTTTGACACCCAAGAATACGCCAAGAAAAAAGGCATCAGCATAGAGATGACCGCACGGGAACTACGCTACGACTGGTTCGAAGAAATGCGCCAGAAGAAAAAAATGGACTACATCGTCGTGGGACACCATGCCAACGACCTTGCCGAGACTCTCTTTATTAATATATGTCGCGGAACCGGCATTAAGGGTCTCACTGGTATTCGTCCCGTCAAAGATCGCATTCTGCGCCCGCTCCTGTCCCGTTCCCGGGAGGAGATCATCGCTTACATTGAGCAAAACCAACTGGGGTATCGAACCGATTCCACCAACAACTCGCTCGACTACGTGCGCAACAAAATACGCCACACGATCATCCCCGTCTGCAAGGAGATCAATCCCTCGTTCCTCAACACGGTACGGGAAAACTGTAACACCCTCAAGGAAGTGGAGCAAATCTACCGTTACGGCATCGATCGTCTGAAAGAAGAAGTGATTAGCGAGGAAAATGGAGAAACCCTTATAGACATACAAAAGACACTGGCAGCCCCAGCCCCTTACACGCTCCTGTTCGAGATCCTACGGCCATATGGTTTTAACGCCACACAAATCGAGGATATTCTTGAAAGTAGCGACGCCATTCCCGGAAAACAATTCGAGGCTGAAGAATACTTACTTACGAAAGGCAGGATCTACTGGCGGCTATTCAATATTTTAGAAAAAGAAGACAAACGCACTCTTTTGGCAGATAGTGGAGAATACCACATCGATGACAGCATCTTCCAGCTCGAAGAACAAGACATCAATGACTCTTTTATCGTTCCCCGTGATCTTAACACAGGGTGTTTTGACCTTGACAAGATCATTTATCCCCTCGTATTACGCCACTGGTCCATGGGTGACTGGTTCTGCCCTCTCGGTATGAAACGTAGCAAAAAGAAATTGAGCGACTTTTTTACAGACTTGAAATTCAGTGCCAAGCAGAAAAAAGACTGCCTTCTCTTACAATCTGGCAAGGACATCATTTGGGTGGTCGGCCATCGCATAGACGATCGCTACAAGGTATCTCCTGCTACCAAAAGAGTTTTAATCATCAAACAAATAAAAGGAATTTAATACTCAATTAAAAGATCAATGCCCTAAATAAAAAAAGAGGCCTGTTGGCCTCTTTTAACACACTAACAATAAATTTACTACACTTATAAAAGCAAAAAACATTTCCTTCAATTGCTGGGCAAAGATAAATATTTAAAACGTTTGCGCAAACTTTTTTAAGAAAAAAAACGTTCGCGTATAACTAATCTAAAAGTTCTTTGTTTTTCATTTTTTTATCCATACTTTTGTGTGAGTTTACGACATTAAACGAGAGAGTTAACATCATTATTAACCAAATAATAAAAAAACAAATGTCAAAGATTAAAGTTGGTATCAACGGATTCGGACGTATCGGCCGTCTGGTTTTTAGAGCTGCAATGACAAGAGACGATATTGAAATCGTTGGAATAAATGACCTTATCGATGTCGACTACATGGTTTACATGTTGAAATATGACACCATGCACGGTCGTTTCAACGGAACCGTTGAGGCTAAAGATGGAAAACTCGTTGTAAACGGACACGCTATCCGTGTTACAGCAGAGAGAAACCCGGAAGATCTGAAATGGAACGAGGTAGGTGCAGAATATGTAGTTGAGTCAACCGGACTTTTCTTAACAAAAGAAAAAGCAGAAGCTCACTTGAAAGCCGGGGCAAAAAGAGTGGTTATGTCCGCCCCGTCAAAAGACGATACCCCGATGTTTGTTATGGGTGTGAACAACAAGAGTTACGCCGGGCAAGCAATTGTGTCTAACGCATCTTGTACCACGAACTGCTTGGCCCCGCTGGCTAAAGTACTTCACGATAAATTCGGGATTGTTGAAGGTTTGATGACCACCGTACACGCCACGACTGCTACCCAAAAAACAGTTGACGGTCCTTCCATGAAAGACTGGAGAGGTGGACGTGCTGCAGCAGGTAACATCATCCCGTCATCTACCGGAGCAGCAAAAGCCGTTGGTAAAGTAATCCCGGAATTAAACGGTAAATTAACCGGTATGTCATTCCGCGTTCCGACGTTGGATGTTTCCGTGGTTGACTTGACTTGCCGTCTGGAAAAAGCAGCTACCTATGATGAAATCAAAGCTGCTATGAAAGAGGCTTCAGAAAACGAATTGAAAGGAATCCTCGGTTATACCGAAGAAGAAGTAGTATCTTCCGACTTCTTGGGAGACGCTCGTACTTCAATCTTCGACGCTAAAGCCGGTATCGCGTTAAACTCTAACTTTGTTAAACTTGTATCATGGTATGATAACGAGTGGGGTTATTCCAACAAAGTTCTCGAATTGATCGCCCACATGGCAACCGTGAAATAAACGAAAGGGGGACTGAAAAGGTCCCCTTTTGTTTATATAGTTCATAAAGTCCATAAGGTTTATAAAGTTTATAAGGTTTATTGACCCCTGCGGGGCGCTTTGTTCACGGCAGCTTGGGCTGCCGATTAACATCACTCGAAGGATATCCGTGACTT
>OGZX01002837.1_pt1 | contig 13008 bp, 8 predicted proteins | sample 1576881 | NCBI WGS metagenome assembly OGZX01 (sample SAMEA3541542, study PRJEB24748) | human gut metagenome | biome: human gut; feature: human-associated habitat; material: faeces | place: China | collected 2012
ATCCCAGCCGGTTAAGCCACACCGGCTGCCTGCCGCTGGGCAGCATCTGGGCCATCTCCTCCTCTGTCAGTTCAAAATCCCGGATCACCTGCTCCTTAATATCCTTAAGGGTATGTACCTTTCTGTCTGACAGGGCCCTTAAAAATGAATGGTACATCTCAAAATATTTTGGCACCGCCATCAGTTCACCTCCCAGTCCTTTTCTCTCCCCGATGATACAGCAAGTATATCATATACTCAGGAAACTTTGAAGCGTCTTTAAATGGGGTGAAATCAGTGGCATGCAGACATTTTTAGACTGCTATGCCTATACTCCTTCTATAATCTAGAGGACTAGGTCCTCCGAGTGTTGATTTGATTTGATCTTTACAATACCAATACATATAACTGTCTATCTCCTGGATAAATGCCTCTACACTATATTGAGCCCAATTACGTCCATAAAACAGTTCTGTTTTGAAATGACCAAAGAAACCCCCACATGCAGAATTATCTGGTGAACAACCTTTCTTGGATATAGATCGTGTGAAGTTTGCATCTTACATTATCTGAATTCATTCCGATCAGCGATAGTGGCATCCTCTGTCAGAATATACAATCGTTTTCTCGTTTGATTTAAGTATAGCAATGGCATTCCTCAGCATAGTATTTACAAGTTCTGCGTTCAGAGAAGTACCTATTGTCTAACTTACTAGCATACCGTCAAGGCAGTCGATTATCGGAGACAGATATATTTTTCCAGCTTTTATAGAAAATTCTGTAATATCAGTAAGCCATTTCTCGTTTGGTTTGGCAGCACGGAAGCCTCTATCTATAACATTCTCCACAGCCGGTGTTATTTCACCTTTATAAGAGTTGTATTTCTGTCTGAGTTTTCGTCTGATTATTAGATTCTCTTGCTTCATAATACGGCGAACTACTTTTTCAGAAGCCTTTGTACCTTCATAATACAAAATAAAAAGTGAATATCTCTCTTTTCTGGGTAGAATCTGCTTTTCAAATTACATTTCTGATTAAATTCCGTCTTACACTGCAAACTAAACCATTTCTGGTTCCCATACCCTTTTCCAAATTAATTGTTTTATCATCTTTTTTATGATATATTTGACATAATACAACAATATTTTCAATATTTTGACAAGGAGAACCCATATGGCTGAATCTTATCTCAGTTACATCAAACATAACGTCAAAATCAGGGACATCTGTCGTATCCTTGGTATCCCTGTCTACTCCGGCACTTCCGGCGATCGGTGTTCCTGCCCCTTTCATGACGATCACACTCCCTCTATGTACCTTTATAACGACTCAAACCTAGCTTATTGCTTTTCCTGTCAGAAAAGCTGGGACAATCTGGAGTTTATCGGTGAAAAGCTGGATTTAGACTTTCAGGGACGCCTTTCATGGATGGAAAACCATTTTCCCGAGCTTTTAAAGCAAAAGAAGACTTTCCCTGTTTTCCCCAAAAAAACTCTTCAGAGTGGCTATGACATTGCATTTCAGGCATATTCCAATATGTCAGATAAAGAACAGCACCTGCTAAAGGAATTTTGTGATAATCGCGGCTTTGAAGAACCGCTTTTTGAAAAACACTCTATTTTCTGTGCGGCAAGAAATAAGCTGTCTTCCCTCTACTGCCGCAGTGAAAACTCAGCTGATGCAAATTTAACTATAGAGGAGAGGCTAAAGCTTGAAGACTGCAGACTGGTCATAAAGCTTCCCTGGCAGGAAAGGCAGACGGCGCCCAGGTACAGCGATCATTTTTCCCGCGAGGGGATTATTATCCCTCTCAGAGATTCCTCCGGCAAGCTCGCAGGGTTTGCTCAGCGCGCCCTCGATAACACACATCCCAAATATCTGTTTTCAAAAAATCTTCCGAAGAAAACTCTGCTCTATGGGATCGATTCTCTCAAAAAACAGCTCTCGGCTGCAAAAGCAAACCAGAAAACAGATATTTTTCTCGTAGAGGGAATTTTTGACGCCTTGCGCATTGAATCATTCATTGAATCCGATAAATCCGATGAACCCTCGAAAAAGGAAAAGAAAAACACTTCTGCTTTAGCTGTTCTGGGAAACCGTCTGACTAGGACTCAGGCAGGGGAGCTTCAAAATGTCCTGTCCGGCAGCAGCGGACTGTCTATCCATATCTGCATGGATGCTGACCGTGCTGGAAGAACCGGAAATCTCGAAACTTTGAAAAGTCTCTGGGCATATTCTGATTTCATGAAATGCTATATAGACTTTTGGGTTCCGCTGGGAGAAAAAGATCCCGATGACGCCATACAGGCCGCTCTGAAAACTCTATCCAACACAGGTGCTTCTGCTAAATCCGGCAGCAACAAGGCTTTTAAAAGGTTATCTGTGTTTGAGTATATCGTATACTGTTTTCTGCCAGCGGACAATGAACTCCTCCTGTCCCCCCTCACCTCCAAAAGCAGCGTCAGAAAAGCCTATCAGAATCTTTCCACTGAGGCCAAGCTTCTGTGCCTGAGCCGTGTCCGCTACCTCTTTTCGCGCAGCACATGGGATGAGATCTTCCGCCTGTATGGCAGTATCATCGATGATTCGAACCATCCAGGAATGCAGAGCTCCGGCAATACCTCTGCAAATTCTGAAGCATTTTTCTACCGTCTGATTCATGCTTATGTCACAGACTCCTCCGTAGGTGAAAATGACAGAACCGCTTTCGCAGTTCCGGCTGTTCCTTATGATGCCATGTATCACTTTAAAACTGCCCTCCAGATTGCAAAAACAAGCTACGACCGGGAATCGCTCCCCCTGGATCAGGCATCCTGGGAAAGAATCCTGAGCTGCGCCGATGCCTTTTTTGCTTTTTTCAAAGAAACTTTTGAGGAACACAGAAATATAAAAATTCCGTTTTTGAGCATTTACTATCCTAAAAAGCTGAATGAATACAGGATGAAATCTGTCTACATCCACGAAAGGCTGATTCTTCAGCAGTATATCCTAAATGAGCTTCTCAGGGCTGATGACAGAAACTGTGAAGCTCTGGTTCCTGCTGTCCGTTACAGTCAGAGCACTGGCCGTCTGTACACTACCTTTTGGAACCAGACAGACGAAACTGACGATACCTTGAGCTTTGCCTACCAGATTGATATGGATGTCCTGTCCGGGCAAAGCGATATGGAACACGGAATGTTCCGAAACTACTATGACTGCTGGAAGGGGTATATTGAATATATCCAGGACGGTATTTCCCGTTTAAGCAGCGATAATGTCTACCGGGTCAAACTGGACATCCAGGGCTATTATGATCATATTCCCAGGTACGCGGTGAGAAATGTTCTGTTTAAAACTATCAGCGAATTGATCCGAATCGATAATGATAAATTTTCCCTCTTCTTCGGAAAAAATAGCGCAGAAGAAAGTATCGATCTGCAGGAAAAAGCAGAAACTGTCACCCGCTGGATCCTAGATGAATTGTACGAACCATATTTCTATGATCCTCAAACAGGCGAAAGGCGAAAAAAAGACAATTCAACAGTTGGTATCCCTCAGGGTCCAAATCTTTCCGCCTATATCGCCAACATCATTCTGTTTGATATGGATCACAAAATCAGGCAGTACATAAAAAAAGTGAATCCCGCTGACTCGGAGAACCCAATCCAGGTGCGCTATGCACGCTATGTAGATGACATGATTATCATAGCCTCCAATGCGCGTGATCTGAATCATATAAAGGATTTAATTCTGAATGAACTCTATTCCATGGGACTTACCCTCAGTCCCAAAACTGATCAAGAAGACAATATTTCCAAGGAGGAAGCTCTGGAGTGGACGACCAGTGAGAAAGGAGGCCTCGGGGTTTCTGCCTCCTTCGATTTTCCTGATGATACTCTGGACGACACGCTGGATGACCTCGACGGCTATGAGGTAACTGACCGAAGAAGCGCTCTCAAGCTGCTGCAGAGTTCTCTGTATCTTACCGATGACGAGCTTTTATCCAAAAAGATTGATACAAAGCAGTTTATCCAGGCTCTGTTCCGGACAGAGGAAATCCGTTTCGGTGACATGGTGCGAATCTCTGAGATTCTGCTGTTAAAACTATCCTCTTCCCACTTGTCTGAGTCAGCAGCTGAGCCCGTTCCCACTCTTCTGGAGCAGTTTACAGAGCTTTGGAATCTGGGACGGAAGGAGAGTCCCGAAGGTTCCCTCTTTCAAAGCGAGGGCATCGAAATTTTCGCCTTTATTGAGGGATGCGGGAAAATTTTAAAGAGCAGGTTCTCTCTCCGTTTCCGAAACCAGCCCAGGCAGAATGCCTGTAAGAAAATTTCGGAATACTTTCGCCAGGAGAACAGTCTCTCTGCCATAAACTATATACTGCAGAAGCAGACGCTTCTAGCTAAAAACAGATGGGTTCTGCTACTTCGCCTGGCAGAGATCTGCTCTTATCTGCAGATTTCCGGAGAGCAGATTCGCTCTGAATTGGAGAAGCATGTGACTAATGAATATACCTACAGGTGGTTCTATGCCCTGGAAGAGCATGCCTCCTGCTCCTTAAAGACAGATTTTCCAAGGTATGCAGCGGAAAAAACCCTGACTGACTTTCACCATGCTGTTTCTCTTCTTTCTGTTCTTTCTCTGCCTGACCGCGAATCAAAAGAAGCACAGGAAGCTATCAAAAATTCTTCTTCTGATGAGGTTCAGCAATATAATGCAGTTCAAGAGCGCTTTAAAGAAATACAGTCAAGCCTGAGAGAAAGCTCGGAAAGCACGGTATCCACTGGATCTTCGACCATGCTGGGCCGATGCCTGAATTGCTGGTTCTCCAATCAGGATACACCGCCGGACACAGAAGGAAATGCAGGACTCCTCTCTCTGTCTCTCCTTACGCTTCTGGGCATAATACAGGATTCTGTGAAGGCAGACATTATATCTCTGATTCCAGAATATCAGAATCATTTATTTCAGGTACGGGATGCCTGGAGTTACTGTCTCCCTATCCTGCCAGGCGTCGGTTATCCAGGCCTTATTATGGCAAAGGCTTCCATGGATGTAAATGCAAGCTATATCTTGATGCGTACTGATTTTATCAGCAGCCCGATGGTGGAACCTAGCAAAAACTGGGATGAAACTGCGCCTGACAAGAACTCATCTGCTTCTTCTGCTTATCATTTATACAAAAGCAGTCTTGAGGCAGGTTTTGTTCCCCTGGATACACTGATTTCTGCCTGTGAAAACGACGATTTATCAGCTGACAAGTGCCAGACTATGTTTGAATGCCTGGTTCAGCTTTACAATCCTTTATACAAAATGTTCAAAAGCCTTACAAATTCTGCTCCCGCAGAATCGGACGGCACATTGAATACAGAATACTCTGTTATTCTTTCCAAAAAGCATATTTTTGTCAAGAAGGCTGCCGATAGTTCTTCTTACAAAATCCAGGCTGTCGCCTACCTGCTTCCCAAAAGCACAGCCGGCGATGGTGTACTGATAGAACAGGGCAGAGGACGTTTTTCCTTTAAGCCGCTGTATGGAGAGGGAATATCTCTGTGGAAGGCCGGCTGGATCCTGAGGGATATTTGCAGTTTTGACGCCCTGCGGTTAAAATTTTTCAATATGGAAGCTCCCGAGTCAGACATCGAACTGCTGATCTCCATGATGGAATACACCTTTAACCGCCTGACAGGAAGCAGTGCCGCTACTCATAATGCCCACAGAAGCTTTCTATCCTACGAATGTTCTGTCAAAAGGGCGCTTTCTATAACAGAGCAATTTCTGTCCTGCCCGAAAGATCGGGCTGTCCATCTGGAAGAGAATGCTGTCGTCGATTCTTTCATCAGCAATCGGATGAATATTGCGGGAGGTTTATCAGCTCCCTGGGAATTCAGTTATTTTGCTGCGGTCTGGGCCAAGTCCTATCTTCGAAGCGGATTTACACGCCTTATGAAACTGGCGCAGCAGGAACCCTGCCGTACCAAAACAAATTCCTGCGCACTCCGCCGCGTCCCCTTAAGCTATCTCTGCCTGGCTGACAGAATCATGGAGCTTGCTGCAAAGCTGCCGAAAGACAGCCATTCCTGCAGCGGACTTAAGGTTCTGGAGTGTGGACTCAGAGCTGACGCCGCTCTGATCCAGCTTCGTATGCAAACCCTGGAGCTTATGGAATCCTTTAGCTCAGAACAGATGGAGCATTTAAAGAAACAGTCCGAAGAACTTCCTCTTTCCGCTCTCGGACTGGACGATACCCAGCCGTTGATGTTTTCTAACGCTGAATTATCCCCTCTTGTCAAGAATCTGCTCGATCGTAAACATGACAGGGCTGTCGGCAAAGTAACTCATCTGGGCTGGCTTGTCCTCCTGAAATGGCTTCTGGATTTTGACAACTGTGACGCAGACGGAACACTGGCAGGCTTTCTAAAAGACTGGTGCGGCAGGCTTACCAGACATGCGGATTCCAAAACAGCTCAGGATGGTTCCACAAAGCCCCAAGAACTCCCCTTCCCATTTGAACAGATGGAGTCTTTCCTCTCCCTCTGGACAAGGGAAAATACCGAAACCTTTTTTGAAAGCTGCTGTCAGATAGATCAGAAAACAGGCACTGCCGTCCAGACAAAGCATACCGACTTTCAGTATATGCACGTTGCAAACAAATTTGTATCTGTCATAGTGGACGGAAACATGATGAGAAAGCCAAATTATTTTCTCACCTTCAGCAAGCTGACAAACGCTCTGATTTCAGTGGAGGAGGATGAGAGTGGGCAAAAGGTTTATACACAGAGCGTCAGAGGAGGAACCGTTACCGGTATTTCTATCGTGGAAATCCGTCTGGGTAAAATCATTCAGGACTGTGAAAAAGTATGTACAGAGCAGAAACAGGTGCCTGCAGAGCAGGAAGAGGAGCAGACAGAAAAATATTCCGCCTCCCTGCCAGAGCTTTTGCAGGCGGCTTCGGATCGGGCAGACAAAACGGCGGCAGAAACAGCTTCTGTTTCCTGCCCTCCCCCAGAGCCGCCTCAGCCTCCTGAATGTGAAACGTCTTATCCAGTCTCCCCCGAAAGCGCAAACCCTGCCGAAAAATTGGAGGTACTTCTGAAAGACAGCCTGAGAAAACGGACAAAACGTTTTTCCAACTATGACCGGATCGCCCTGTTTCAGTTTGACACAAAGAGTAGTTATTATCATCCCTGTACAGAGATCTGCAAATATGCCCACACATGCAAGGGAGTGGAAGCTGATACAGATACGCTGGAATACAGCTGTGAAGAATTTCGCCGGCAAAAGCTTCTGGAAAAGGTCCTGGAACTCTGTGAGGCCCTGAAAGTTGATATTCTCCTGCTGCCAGAATACTCGGTACGCCCGGAAACTGTCCGTTTTCTACGGGAATTAATGGAAAATAAACATAAAAGGGATCCTTCCTCCTACGCTTTTTCTATCTGGGCTGGAACATTCCGAATCCCTCCGAACTATCAGTTTGACAGCGGTACCTTCCAAGAACTCTCAGGAAGAACGGACATTTTCCACTCTGCCGTCCTACCGGTTATTATGCAGGTTCCGGGAAGCGAAAATTTTGCTGCTTACTGCCGCAGATTTAAAAAATATCCATCCGTTACTCTGAATGAGGATATTAATACTTATGTTCCTCATACGGAGCCGTACAAACCTGTCACTGAAGCAATATGGACAGAAAAAAAATATCAAACGGGAGAATGTTTAAAAGGAAGCCCTCACCTTTACTTTGACGCAAGAGATCACGTGACAGAGCTGATCTGCGCTGAGCTATTCGCCCTGTCCTCTCCGGGAAACATGCTGAGCTTTGCAGACCGTTCCTACCAGCTTTACCGGCAGTATGCGTGTCCTGATCCTGCTTTGGGGGATGCCGCTGAAAAAAGTCGTGCAAAAAATGAAAATGACTTCTTCAAGGCAGCGATGGACGACATTCGCCTGTATGGAGAATCTATTTCCCTCTATAGAAAAGATAGCTGTGTCTGCCGTAAGTCTATTCTGCTGATACCTGCCTGCACAACCAGGGCGGCTGATTACTATATACTTGGGCAGGCCAACTACCTTGGCACAGGAACCAATACGGTATTCTGTAATGGTTCAGGCAGACTGGCTCAGGGAGGAAGCTGTTTTATTGGTCAGAATTCCTGGGACGACAGAAAAAACATGGGGGTAAAGGAGGATGCATTCCAGATGACAAGTATTTACCATGGACTGCTTCCTGGAATTTATCAGCAGACCTCCAGTCAGCCTGGCAGAGGAGCTCTTGGCCAGAAGGAGCAGGCCCTTCTGGTATGCGACGTTACCCCTGAGCTCGATAAGCGTAGCCCAAATCCAGAATCCATGAAAAATTCCCTTGAAGTGATTGCACATATTCCAATTCTGGAGGAACGTATCTACAATAGTGAATGCCTGAGATGCTGCTGGCCAGAGGAAGAGGTTCCTCTTCTGGTATCTGATTGGAAAAAGCAGTGCCAAACGATTCAAAGCTCTATGCAACACTCTGTACAGAGCACCAGAAAAATTTTAGAGAATCTTAGTAGGCATCTAACTAATTGGAAGAACATAATGCCTCCGCTGTCCTTCAGCGATCCTGAACCATATATCATCTATAAGGCATTGACTAAGCTAGGAAGGAAATACCATTCTGAATGGCTCGCAGAACGCGGAAAACAATACTATCGCCGTCATCGTCTGTTTCCCAGATACTGGATTCCTGAAACAGCGCTGGACTGGCTCTATGTGGAAGTAGACTACTCAAAATTTATAGAAGCAGTAAACCATAAAGATGAAAAAGCGGGGAATAACAAAAATTATCAGATTTCAGTTCCTCCTCTGGTGTCAGTTTCTCCGGAAAATGAAACAGATAAAATGGAAGATAACAATTGAGCAGACGGGCTGAACCATCACTCCCTATTGAAAGCAGAGTAGTTATTCTCTTCTCGGATAACAGGAATAACAGGACATAGCAAAATAGCCCTCTCAGAGAATATCGCAAAAAAATCGGCTCCCAAGCGAAGCCTGAATGCTTCCAGGGGAGCCGATTTGCTGATTTTCATTTTTATTTAATTTAGAAATTTTTTTGCAAGTTGCTATTGCGTTTTCCTTCCGCAACAGCATCTTTTATGTCAAACCACAGGCCTCATCCTTGAGACTCACAAAAATGACGTTTTGACAGCCCGTCTACTTCTCTCCCTCCGCAGTCTCTTCCTCAGCTTCCGTATTGTGAACCGCATACACCGTCACAACCACAGCGTCCAAATCTGTCTGCAGATCTACATCCTTGTCGGAGGCGATGGCCAGATCCCTTACCTTGATGGAATCTCCCACTCTCATATCTCCCACATCCAGCTCGATCTTTTCTACCAGAGCAGACGGCAGAGCCCTGTAGGAAACCTCATGAAGCACCTGCTGGAGCACTCCTGTCGTAACCTTCTCGTGGTTCAGCAGATGAATCTCTGCCACGGAGTGAACCTTCTCGCCGCTTACAAGGGCCTGAAAATCGATCTCCTCAACCTGTCCTTTCATGGAATTGTAGTCAACTTCCTTGATCAGAACATCCATGTCCTGACCGTCTACGTTCAGCATAATCTGGCTGCCGCGTCCGCTTGTCTTGAGGAGCCGCTCCGCATCAGCCTTTACAATTTTAATCGGTATGGAGCCTTTAATCTCTTTTCCAAATACGTTTCCGGTAACAAATCCTTCCCGTCTAAGCCTCTTGGCCTTCACATCCATGCTTCTCTTCTCAGCTTTTAAAGTATTCATTTATCTTTTCCTCCATCAAACTGACTGCCTGGGATGCTTAGCTGCCTTCAAATTTCGTCTGTTGGAAATAGGTTCGGTTAAGTATCTCTCTTTCTTTGTTACATCTGTATTATAACACTTCTGTCAAGACAATTTTGCACAAATTCCAGATTGATTTTTCCTATTTTATGGTATTTTTTATGGTTATCTGCTAATTTCGAAAAAATCTTCACTTTTTCTATCTGATATCTTCCGGCAGCTCAGCCGTTTTCCTCCGTTTATAGGGCAGCGATTTCCCGTAAACGATCTGTAAAAATATTTTTTATGAATAAAACAGAACCGCTCTGGAAATACCTAAAATGGAACTGTCCATTTTTCATCCGCTAAACAGCACAGTCTGCCGCTTTCCGGGCAGCAGCTTTTTCACCTGCTCCCTGCAATTTACAGCGTGCATTCCTTTGTTTCATCACATACTACAAAGAGTCAAGCATCCGCTCTGCGGACTGGCGGAAAACCGGGTTTTGCGGTTTTCCAGAACTTGCGGCAAGAAATGTGATAAGGAGGAAAGCGATGTGACTAGAAAAGAAAAACTTCGCCGCCTGCTGACAGGCGTTTTCTGGATCAGCCTCGTTTGTTCACTGGTCTTTACCTGGTTTTACATGAACAGGGCAATCCCCGATAAGCTGAACCTGGTGGTGGATGAAACGGAGAGCTTCCATTTTCCCCTTCCGGTGAAGGTCACGCTGGAAAGCGAGAGTGAGGAGGTAGTTGTGGGAAATGGCTCCAACATCCCCTCTGATCAGATTCATCTTCAGATTAATAAGCCCTTTTCCCTGTATTCTTCCAATGAGGGAACGTATCATCTGAATTTAAAGCTGTTTGGCATTATTGATTTTAAAGATATTGAAGTGGATGTCTCAGACACGAAATACGCCATCCCCTGCGGCATGCCGGTAGGCATTTACATGAAATCCGACGGCCTCATGGTGATCGGAACCGGACAGGTAGAGACGAAGGATGGCTCAACCATTGATCCGGCTGAAGGTGTCCTGAAATCAGGAGACTACATTGAAGCCATCAACGGAGAGCCTGCCGACGACAAGGACGACATGATTGAAGCCGTCGCAAATGCGAAGGGCTCGCCCATCAAGCTGGATGTGCGGCGGGATAATCAGACAATGGAGGTCACGATGACTCCTGTGGAGACAAAGGACGGTGATTACAAGCTGGGCATCTGGATCCGCGATGACACCCAGGGCATCGGCACCATGACGTATGTTACCCAGTCCGGCGAATACGGCGCCCTGGGTCATGGGATCAGCGACAGCGACACGGGACTTCTGGTGAGCACCAGCGGCGGCGAGCTGTACGACACAGAGATTATGGGAATTGAAAAGGGTTCCATGGGAAAGCCGGGCGTCCTCTCTGGCGTGATCTATTACGGCGGTCAGTCGAAGCTCGGAACCATTGAGGCCAACACCGAGCAGGGCATTTTCGGTACCATTGACAGTCGGATGTGGAAGGAAATAGACAAAATGCTGGGGGAAGGTCCCGGACGTGAGCCCATCCCCATTGGCTACCGCCAGGATGTCAAAAAAGGGCTCGCCTTCATCAGAAGCTGCATTTCCGGTGAACCCCGCGACTACGCCATCGAGATACAGAAAGTCGATTATTCCACTGCCCACAAAAATAAAAGCCTGGTCATCAAGGTGACGGATCCAGAGCTTTTAAGCCTCACCGGCGGAATCGTTCAGGGAATGAGCGGCAGCCCTATCATCCAGGACGGGAAGCTGATCGGGGCCGTTACCCACGTTTTTATTCAGGACTCCACCAAGGGATATGGAATTTTTATCGAAAACATGCTGGAGCACTGAGGCCGGTGAAAAGCCCCAAAAGGCCACACATCCGGTGGGACCCGGCCTCATCGGATGGCCTTTCAGGCGGTTCAGCAGGTTCACTCGGCCTCTTGGCATCACCTCTCTGTTCTGACTTCTGAGCCCTGACTCTTCGCCCTGCCTCTTCATCGCTCTGCCTCTTCATTGCCCTGACTCTTCAGCACTCTGACTCTTCGTCCTCCTCTCACTTCCAGAACCGCACATACTGCTTTCCATAATTTCCCCACCAGGTTTCCGCTCTCTCCCTGCCGTTTTCATCGGTTCCCCTGAAATACATGGTGGAAAACAGCATCTCTGTCTCGTTAAGCCTTACGGCCGCCTGAAGCAGCCCTTCCTCCATGGGAAAAATGACGCCGTTTTTTTCTCCGGCCCTCTGCTCTATCCGCTTCAGTTCCCGGATCTCCTGGCCTGTAAGCTCCTTTTCTGCCCTTTCTCTCTCCTTAGGACTCAGACTGAACAGATAAAAGTCGAGAAAACTGTTGTCCTCCCCGTACTTTTCCTTCAGTCCTAAAAAATGCTCAAAGGCCTCCCTCCCATCCATTGCGACGATCTCATTTTCATAAGAATCGAGGCCCTCGCGTATGGCTTCAAAATATAAAAATCCCCGCTCTCTCAGCTCTCTGCCTGTCATAGTTCCTCCCTGTCCGTTTTGGACAATGTCCCTTGCTTCCTCTATCTGTTTCTTTTTGTTTCCTTTTGGTTTCTCTTATTTCCTTTAACTTCCTTTTATTTCCCTTTATTTTCCTTTATTTTCTTCTTTTTCCTTCTCTTTGAAGACATCCATCCGCTTTTCTCTCACAGAGCAAACAGCTCCTTCATCGTCTCAAACAGCTCGTAGATATACGGAACCATCCAGAACAGCACCAGCACCAGCCCTGCAAGGCTGGTCAGAAACGCCTGCTCCTCCCTTCCGCTGTGCTTTAACACCTGGCAGATAACAGACACCAGAATCCCCACTGCCGCAATCCGAAATATCAGGCTGACTCCCATTTTTTCTCCTTTCCACAATCACAGCTTTTCTGTCATCCGCACTGTTCTTTTCAGCTAAACTGCCCCTTCTGCTTCCCTCTCCACGGCTGTCTGTTCCGTTCAGCGTTTTTCCCCTGGTTTTCTTTCCGAGCCTGCTCCGCTCTCCTGTCCCTCCTGCCGGTCTTTGTCCCCCCAGTCTTCTACACCAGAATGACTGCCAGGAACAGACCGGCCATGACTCCTGCACTGGTATACAGCCTCCGTTTCTGGGCAATCTCCCTGGAAATCCCCTCAATCTCTTCTTCCAGCTCTTCCAGATACAAAAGGATCGTCCTCTCCTGCATTTCCCTGTCCAGATAGCCCAGATGCTCCCCAAAGGAGATGAGCTGCTCTCCCTCCCGCTCTGTCAGAGGGCTGGTCTCCAGAAATTTATGGG
>OGZX01002838.1_pt1 | contig 13007 bp, 9 predicted proteins | sample 1576881 | NCBI WGS metagenome assembly OGZX01 (sample SAMEA3541542, study PRJEB24748) | human gut metagenome | biome: human gut; feature: human-associated habitat; material: faeces | place: China | collected 2012
ACTAAACAACCTAAATTAAAATTATTTGCTTATGAAAAAAAGACACTTGATTATCGGAGCTATGGTATGTTGTGCTGTTATGGGCACACCGGGCACAGCGATGTCACAGATGTCGGAAACTACAACGAATGAGGTGTATGATTTTTCCGGTTTTGTGGATGTAGTGCATAAGAACGGAAACCGTATTATGAAGTGGTATCAAATTTTTTGAAAGTTGGATTGACGGTGCATGGATGGATTTGGCCGACAATAGTACTTTTAATCTTAATTTGATCGAAGATAGGCCTGTTATCGGGTAATTTATTTGATGAACTCTCTATATTAAAAAATAGAACGAAAGCATTCGTGTTCCGATATGACGAAAATGGAATAATTAAAATCTATAAAATAATAGTATGAAGAAACATTTGTTTGTATTAGGAGTATGTCTCCTGTCATTGTCTATAATTTCGTGTAAACGGCAAAATGCACCGAATACTTATTCTGTTATTCCTTATCCGAATTCATTAGTTCCGGAAGAAGGTACGTTCGCTTTTAATAAAAAGACGAAAATGATATGCACTTTATCGCTCGATTCGGCATCCCAGGAAGTCGTTCGTAACTTCAGTGCGCTGCTTAACAATGTGGCAGGTTTGAAAACCGAGTGCATAGTTGAAGAAGAGAAAGGTGAAAAGAATATCGTCTTTTTCGATTTAGATACATCTATTGCTGATGAAGGTTACTCTTTAGATATAGACCCTTCAAATATTATTATTAAGGCAAGTTCGGCTGCCGGATTCTATTATGCCGTTCAATCATTAAAACAACTGCTTCCCATAGCTGTGTATGGAGATAAAGAGAGTGATTCTGTAGAGAAGTGGGAAGTTCCGTGTGCTCATATCGATGATGCCCCGCGTTTTTCTTACCGGGGAATGCATCTTGATGTAGCACGCCATTTTTTCTCTGTGGATGAAGTAAAAAGATATATAGATTTGCTGGCCATGCATAAGTTGAATGTGTTTCATTGGCATCTTACCGATGATCAGGGCTGGCGTATAGAGATTAAGAAATATCCCAAGCTGACCGAAATCGGCAGTATTCGCAAACATACGATGGTTAAGAAAAATTTCGATCAATATGATAATACTCCGTATGGGGGATATTATACACAAGATCAGATTCGGGATATTGTCAATTATGCAAAAGAACGTTTTATTACTATAATTCCGGAAGTAGATCTTCCCGGTCACATGGTGGCTGCTTTGGCTTCTTATCCTTCTTTGGGGTGTACCGGAGGACCGTATGAAGTGCAAGGAGTGTGGGGAGTGCATCCTGATGTTTTATGTGCCGGAAAAGAAGAAACGTATGAGTTTGTTACGGATGTATTGTCTGAAGTTATAGAATTATTCCCTTCCCGTTATATTCATATAGGGGGAGATGAATGCCCTAAAGACCGTTGGAAAAAGTGTCCGCTTTGTCAGGCACGTATTCAGAAGTTGGGTTTGAAAACAGATAAGGAACACACGGCTGAAGAACGGTTGCAAAGCTATTTTATGACTCGTGTCGAGAAATTTCTGAATGAAAACGATCGTCAGATCATCGGTTGGGATGAGATACTTGAGGGAGGGGCTGCTCCTAATGCGACAGTCATGTCGTGGAGAGGTACTGATGGCGGTGTGCAGGCTGCGAAATTGCGTCATAATGTCGTTATGACTCCCAATACTTATCTCTATTTTGATTATTATCAAAGTGAAGATACTCAGACCGAACCGCTTGCAATAGGCAGTTATGTACCTCTTGAAAGAGTATATGATTTTGAGCCTGTTCCGGATACGTTGGATAATGATTCTAAAAAATATATTCTGGGAGCACAGGCTAATCTTTGGACTGAATATATCTCTGATTTTAAACAGGTCGAGTATATGTTGCTTCCGCGTTTAGACGCTTTGAGTGAGGTGCAATGGACTCGGCCGGAGAATAAAAATTGGGTGAATTTTCTCGATCGTCTTCAGCATAATATACAGGTGTATGACTTGAAAGGATATAATTATGGCAAACATATATTCGGTATCAATCCTGAATATAGGATTATTCCGGAAAAGCATTGCATAGAGGTGACTTTGAGAACACAAGGCGATGCTCCGGTTTATTATACACTTGACGGAACGGTGCCGACAGAAAAAAGCACGAGATATACTCAGCCGATCGAGTTGACGGAAAATACCGATCTGAAAGCGATTGTAGTACGTCCGGGAATGAAGACCAATATGTTTGAGAAAGAATATGTATTCAATAAGGCTACGGCACGCAAGATAACGTTGAACAGCGCACCGAATGACCGTTATACGTTTAAGGGAGGTCAGACTCTTGTAGACGGAATGATCGGAGATATGGGTTTTGCTACCGGTCGCTGGATCGGGTTTAGTCCCGGAGATTTGGATGCCGTGATCGATTTAGGTGAGACAACATTTATTTCTAAAGTCGAATTGGGTATTCTATTCGATAAAGATAATTGGATATTCCCTTCTGATCATATTTCGGTATTGGTTTCTCAAGATGGTGTGAAATATAACAGTGTAGCAGATACGGTATTGGTGTTGCCGGATCAGAGTGTGAAGAATGACCGCATGATTCAAGGTGTAGCTTTTGATCCTGTAAATACCCGCTATGTAAAAATTAAGGCCAATAGTGTAAAATCTTTACCTGCATGGCATGGTGCGAAAGGTAAGCCCGGATTTTTATTTGTAGATGAAATAAATATATATTAAGTATTTTATTGAGACGGGTTCTTAGACAAGCTTTTAGAGCTTATTTTAATAATGTTCATAGTTTATGAAACAAATTCTTAATCCGGAAAGTGAGATTTTTCTGAGCAAATAAATTTTCCTCCGGAGAATATTTGGAATTTTCGGTATCTGTCCGAGGTAAACAGGTATAAATGCAAATTGAAATATTCTCCGGAAAAAACAATTCTGGTATGGCGAAAAAGCTGGTATTATTATTTTTTTTATCTCTGTTCTTGTCGCTGCCTTTGAAAGGTCAACGGCAAGAACAGATAACGCTTCAACTTATTCCTTATCCGCAGAAGTTGGTATTCGGTGAGGGGACATTCTTTTCTAAAAATCCGGATGTCGTATTTTCAGGAACATCTTCTGAGGAAGAGAAAATTTTAATGAATGAGTTGCGTTCTTTGTGGAGTACGATTGACCGGAAGAAAAAAATATCCGGGAAAGATGTTATTTTCATTCAAAAGATACGAGACGGAGAGGTGTCTGTCTCCGGTGGTTATGATTTGGAAATCCGTCCCGAAAGAATCATCATTTCTGCAAATAACGATGAAGGTCTGTTCTATGGTGTTCAAACATTGAATCAGATTATGGTGTCTTGTGCCGGTAGTGCGCTCCCTTGTCTGAAAATCGAGGATTATCCCCGATTTCCTTATAGAGGCATGCATTTGGATGTTTCTCGTCATTTTTTCGATACCGAATTTATAAAAAAGCAGTTCGATGTTATTGCCTCATATAAACTCAATCGGTTCCATTGGCACTTGACCGACGGTGCAGGATGGCGGATTCAGATAAAGGAATATCCGCTTTTGACTGAGGTGGCGGCATGGAGACCAGCTCCTACGTGGAAAGAGTGGTGGAACGGAAATCGGCATTATTGTCGGCAGGATGTTCCCGGAGCTTATGGGGGATTTTACACTCGTGAGGATATAAAGGACGTGTTGGAATATGCTCGTTCGAAACACATTACGGTAATACCCGAGATAGAAATGCCGGGACATAGTGAAGAGGTTTTGGCCGTTTATCCCGATTTATCTTGTTCGGGAAAACCATATAAAAACGGAGAGCTTTGTATCGGTAATGAAAATACGTTTAAATTTCTTGAAACCGTATTGGATGAAGTTATTTCGCTTTTTCCTTCGAAATATATTCATATAGGAGGGGACGAGGCAAACAAGGAAGCTTGGAAGAAATGTCCTAAATGTCAGCAAAGAATGAAAGATGAGGGACTGAAGTCTGTCGATGAATTACAGAGTTATCTGGTGCATCGTATAGAAAAGTACCTTAATAGCAAAGGCCGGGAGTTGTTAGGATGGGATGAGATTCTGGACGGCGGACTTTCACCGAATGCTACGGTTATGTCGTGGCGAGGTGAGAAAGGGGGGATTCAGGCTGTAAGAATGGGGCACGATGCGATCATGACCCCCGGAGAATATTGCTATTTCGATGCGTATCAAGATAATCCGTCAGGAGAACCGGAAGCTATCGGCGGATATTTGCCTTTAAAGAAAGTGTATTCTTATAATCCTGTGCCTGATTCTTTAACTTTAGAGGAGAGTAAGCGCATATTGGGTGTACAGGCCAATCTTTGGGTAGAATATATCTCTACGCAAAAACATGTCGAATATATGCTTTATCCTCGTTTGCTCGCACTTTCCGAGGTAGCTTGGAGTAATCTCGAAAATAAATCGTGGACGCGTTTCCGTCTGGCGGCCAATAGACATGTTGCGTGGTTGTGGGACAAGAGGATAAATGCTCATCCTATTGCCAATGGAGTAGTTATGTCTCAGATTGTAGATACTTTGAAGCGTGAAATCCGTGTTTCTTTCGAATGTGACCGTATCCCGTCCGAAATTCGTTATACACTCGACGGATCAGAACCGACGTTACATTCGACATTATATTCTGTTCCTGTTTCTGTAAAAGATTCGGCCGAGATAACCGTTGCGCTTTTCGGGGAGGGGAAACAGTTGACCCGTTCACAAAAATATAAAGTTTATTATCATAAAGGAATCGGTGCGAAAGTGACTTATAAGTTGCCTTATAGCGATCATTATAAGGCTGCTTGTGAACATACATTAACCGATGGTCATACAGGAGGAAACAGTTACGGAGACGGCAAATGGCAAGGTTTCTCCGGAGATATGGATTGTATCATAGACTTGGGTAAAATTACCGATATTCATACTATCGAAGTTAACTTCATGCAACAGCCCGGTCCTTGGATTTGGTTTCCTGAATGGACCGAAATATGGATCTCTGATGACGGAAAAGAGTATTCTTGTCTGAACCGTATCGATAATCCGGTCGGGCGTGATACGGAAGGCATGATGATCCGAAACTTCGGCTATAACGGATATGCAAAGGCTCGTTATATTCATTATAAAGCTCATCAAGTACCTAAAGAAGGTGCTTATATGTTTATCGATGAAATAAATATACGTTGATAATTCAGGATACTACGATCTATCTTTTCTATGAAAAAACATTTTGTGTAGTATGTGTAGTGTGTAGAACTCCCGGGGCGTATGGGAATAATTCCCGGGAGTGTTTTTTTGTTTCTGTTTGCGAAAATATATTTATAGTTTGTGTGAAATTTTGTCCGAATTATTGGGGATTTCAAAAATATTTTATAGATTTGTTGAATAGATGAAGAAGGTGAACTAAGAGAAATAATCTCTAATGCGAACACACACGCATATTATAGATTTCTATATTATCTATTTTTATACGGTACGAATTATTTCCCTTTTTTAGTGTTGTGATATTTTGGTATTGGGTTGGTGATAAGCAAGATTGATTATGCAGTCTTGTGTGTGAAGAATTATATATAGAAAATAATTAATCATTATACCTATAAATTTCAAACAATGAAAAATGCAGTATCACGCCGTGATTTTTTGAAAAAAGCGGGATTGGCGACATCGGGTTTAGTATTGGGAGGTATGTTCCCGAACTTGTCTGCACGGAGCGAAAGCTCTGCTAAGCAGGTATTCGGGACGAATGACAAAGTAAATCTTGCCTGTGTCGGTATCAGTAATCGAGGGGGAGAAATTCTTCGGGAGTTTAATAAAACCGGGTTGGCGAACATCGTTGCTTTGTGCGATGTAGACTTGGATTCTAAAGGTTGCCGCAAGACTATCGCAGAATTTCCCAAAGCACGTTTATTCAGAGATTTCAGAGAAATGTTCGACAAAATGGGAGGTGATATCGATGCTGTATCCGTAGGGACTCCCGACCATTCTCATTTCCCCATCTGTATGATGGCTATGGCTTTGGGAAAACATGTTTATGTAGAGAAACCTATGGCACGTACGTTTTATGAAGCGGAGCTTATGATGCGGGCTGCACAGAAGTATGCGAAAGTGGTGACTCAAGTCGGTAATCAAGGACATTCAGGCGAAAATTATTTTCAATTCAAGGCTTGGAAAGAAGCCGGGATAATAAAAGATGTCACCGAGATAACCGCTCACATGAACGGTGCTCGGCGGTGGCACCCGTGGAATCCCGATATTAAGCAATATCCTCCTGCCGAAACTATCCCTTCCGGAATGGATTGGGATACTTGGCTGATGACCGTTCGGCATCATGATTTCAACTCGAAGTATCATAATGGAAACTGGAGGTGCTGGTATGATTTCGGAATGGGAGCATTGGGTGATTGGGGAGCTCATATTTTGGATACTGCCCATGAGTTTTTAGACTTGGGGCTTCCCTATGAGATCGATCCGATTAAGTTGGAGGGGCATAATGACTACTTTTTCCCGATGGCATCGACCATTAAGTTTCGTTTTCCGAAACGGGGGAGTATGCCTCCGGTAGATGTTACGTGGTATGACGGTGTGAATAATATACCTCCGGTTCCCGAAGGTTACGGTGTTTCGGAACTCGATCCTAATATTCCGCTTGTAGCCGGAGGTAAAATACAGCCTGCAAAGCTGAATCCGGGTAAAATAATTTATAGTAAAGATTTGATCTTTAAAGGAGGAACACATAGTAGTCCGTTGCATATTATTCCTGAAGAGAAAGCAAAAGCCTTGTCTTCGAAATTACCTGAAGTTCCTAAAAGTACGTCTAATCATCATGAAAATTTTCTGTTAGCTTGTATGGGTAAAGAGAAGGCTAGATCTCCTTTTGAAATATTCGGACCTTTGAATCAGATGTTTTCGTTAGGGGTTATGGCTCAGCGGATGAATACGAAATTGTTATTTGACCGGAAGACTAAAGAGATAACGAATAATCCTTTTGCTAATGCTTTGTTGGTCGGAGAACCACCCCGCAAGGGATGGGAAGAGTTTTATAAAATATGATGTAATATATCGAAACAATTAAAAAATAGAAAATATGAAAAAAACAATAATATTGTCTTTATTGGTTTGCATGACATTGGGGTTATCGGCACAAGATACGCAATGGGAGTCTTTATTTAACGGGAAAAATTTGAAAAATTGGAAAAAACTGAATGGAGATGCCGAATTTAAAGTACAAGACGGGACTATTGTCGGTATTTCGAAATCAGGCACTCCGAATACTTTCTTAGCTACGAAAAAGTACTATGGCGATTTTATTTTAGAATTCGAATTTAAAATCGAATCAGGTTTGAATTCCGGTGTTCAGTTCAGAAGCGAAAGCCTCAAAGAGTATCAGAACGGGAGAGTACATGGTTATCAGTATGAAATAGATTCGTCACCGAGAGCTTGGAGTGGAGGAATTTACGATGAGGCCCGTCGAGCTTGGATATATCGGCTTACGGCTAATCCTCCGGCGAGAAAAGCTTTTAAGAGCAATGAGTGGAATAGAGGGCGTATCGAAGCTATAGGTAATTCTATTCGCACTTGGGTGAATGGAATTGAATGCGCTAATATAATAGACGATGTAACCCCTTCGGGTTTTATCGCTTTACAAGTGCATGAAGTCGGTAAAAATGAGGATGGGAAAACTGTCGCTTGGAGGAATATCCGCATTTGTACTACCGATCTTGAAAAGAACAGAACTCCTGAGAATATGGCAGTGCCCGAAATAAATTTGATCCCGAATACTTTATCCGACAGAGAAAAGAGAGAAGGTTGGAAATTATTGTGGGACGGTAAGACGACCGATGGTTGGAGAAGTGCTAAAGAGACCGGTTTCCCGAAAAAGGGATGGACAATAGAAGACGGAGAGCTTAAAGTTGTCAAAAGTGAAGGTAAAGAGTCTGCTAACGGTGGAGATATTATCACAAAAGATAAGTATAAGAATTTTATATTAAAGGTGGATTTTAAAATAACGACCGGAGCAAATAGCGGGATAAAATACTTTGTCGATCCGGATTTAAATAAAGGTGCGGGATCGGCGATCGGTTGCGAGTTTCAGATTCTTGACGATAAAAATCATCCAGATGCGAAACTGGGTGTGAAAGGAAACCGTAAACTCGGTTCTTTGTACGACTTGATTCCTCCGTATAAGATTAGTGAGGCTAATTTTCAAAAGGGAACTTATAATACTGCAATGATCGTTGTGAATGGTGATAAAGTGGAACATTGGCTTAATGGGAAGAAAATAGTCGATTATGAGAGAAATAACCAGATGTGGAACGCTCTGGTTGCTTATAGTAAGTATAAGAACTGGCCTGATTTCGGAAATCTGAAAGAGGGACATATTCTTTTACAAGATCATGGAGATGCCGTATCTTTCAAGAGTATAAAGATTAAAATTTTGGAATAATCCCATTTTATGAGAATAGCTCTTCAGAGCTATTTTTTTTATGTTTATAACCAGTCTGAGTTTTCCAATAAGGAAATATTATCAGGTCATTTTGCGTTTTTTCGGTCTATAACATTGTTGGTGGTATCTGTACGGTTTCATTGCCAGAATAGAAACAGATAAAGGTATTTTTGCGATCAAGTTTATTAAGAAGTGAAATTTTATTTGAATAGCCAGAATATTAGTGTTTTATAATAATAATTATAAAATAGCGGATTTATTATATAGTTGTCGTTTTTTTAATTGATAAATTGTCTATAATATAGTTTTAGCAATTAAATTGATATGCGAACAAATTTATCGTTTAATTAAATAAATCTAAGCTTATGAATAGACAATTATTACTTGGCTTATTAGTATTGATCAGTTTTTTTATCGGATCTTTCTCTGTCAAAGCCGCAGTGATTCCAGTAAAAGGTTGTGTAGATCCTCAAATAAGTACGGCAGAAGCGCCAGTATGGTACACAATGATGTCATCCCATATGAGCGATGTAAACCGTCAGAACCGCTTTTTACTTTGGGATGGTATAAAATTAAGGACAGAAAAATTTGATGAAGGAGTTCCGGTTGCCCAACTTGACGATAGATACTTGTGGCGTCTTGAAAAAGGAAGTGCCGATAATAAAGTCTATATTGTTAATCGTGCGGGAATGCAGGTGTTTGCCGAGACCGGTATAAGCCCGAATACGGGAGCTAACACTTCTCTTACCGTTACAGAAGCCGGCGTGGAGTAGGTAATGGCGTTGAGTAGTTCTACCGGACAACCTGATTGTGCAAATAAACAGTATTGTTTCAATTATTTAGGAGCAAGTGCTCAGCCTGCATATCTGAATGCTATGGATTCATAAAACGGCGATACACAAAAAGCTTATGGAGTAACGGTGTATGAAATGGGGGTACATCAGGCTTCGGGTTGGTTTTTTATAGGGACGAGTTACCGGCTTACAATGTAACCTATGAAGGTACGGTACTCGGAGGAAGTTTTGTTGTTAAGAACGGAGATGCCATAGTAGAAAGCGGCAGTAGCGTAGAGGAGGGGACTTGGTTGACGGTAGAAGCTCCCCCAGATGTTAATTATCAAGTTAAGGCAATCAACGTGAACGGTGTAGCGATAGATGGCTCGGGATTCGCTCTGTCTGAAGCCACTGAAATTACAGTAGAATTTACGAATAAGCAGGTCTATACGGTTACATATCCGACCGAATTGACGGGTGGAAAGTTGAAAGTAACGCAAGATTCCGATGAAGAAGAAATTCCTTCGGGAACGGAGTTGCAGAAAAATACGGCTATTACGATATCAGTAGTATTAGAACCTGATTATGAGATAAGTGCGCTTTTTATCAATGGAGTTGATCGTTTACAGGAATTTCTCGAAAACGGAGCTGCATATTGGATTACGATAGCTGAGGATGTAGAGATAAATGCAACCTTTACACCGTTGACCGGAATTAAGGACGTCCAATTGGCAAATGTTTACTTTGATAGCACGACATCAGTTTTATATTCTCCAGAGAGTTCTTTATTAAGAGTTTATAATATAACCGGATCTTTGGTGTATGAAGGAAAGGGAACACAAAATTTACAAAACCTTTCGGAGGGCACTTACATAGCCAAAGTAAAAATGGATAACGGAGCTCGTACTATTAAGTTTATTAAAAAATAAAGAGATTTAAAGTTTAGTTTTTTCATTCAGAAAGATACTCCTTATGGGAAAAAGCAAAGTGTATCCTAAAAAGTGAAGCATAAAATTTTGAAGATATAGTTTGACGAAGTCTTATAGGGGTATCTTTTGATAAAAAATAAGAAAATGAGAAAAAGCTTATTGATGTTTTTTTTGTTATTTCTGAGTACTCTGTTTACCGGGTTGAAAGCTCAAGAGTATATAACAGATAATCCTTTTGAGACGATGATCAGGCTGGGTTCTATGAATGTTAAGAACCCGATTTATCAAATGCCTTCTGGTCAGGTCGGGAGTGCATATATCGTTTCTGCTATTACATCCGGAGATGCTGTTCGTTATCCTTTAGGCTATACTGTTGCCTCTACGCCTGACCGGCATTTTATAATTGTTTCTAAAGCTACTACTTTGGTGGAGAAAGAACGCCAGTTCGATTTAATTATTGAGGAAAATGTATCTATCTCCGGACAATTTGTTACTATTTATACAGATTGGGATCGTGACGGTGTCTTTGTTAGTCAAGATCAGTCCTCTTTAAGTATGAGAGATAAAGGATTTACTGCTTCTTTTCAAGTTCCTGCTGATGCAGAATTGGGAAAAGCGCGGATACGTGTAAGATTAGACTCGTCCCGGCCTTCAGGATCGGATGTTGCAGTTTCTGGAGGACGTGTGTATGATTTTGTCGTTTATGTTATGGATAAGACTGACCGAGAAGATTGTTATATAAGTGTTTCTTCCAGTAATGATAATTTAGGTACGGCGGTTATTGAGACAGTTGCTAATGCAAACGGTAGGTATGATAAAGGTTCTTCTGTTACGGTGAAGGCCGAACCCTCTTCTTCTGCTGCAAATTTTGAAGGGTGGAAAGTTGGACAAGATATTATAAGCCGAGATCAGACATACACCTTTACGGTAAATGAGAGCATGCATATTATTGCTGTTTTTTCTACTGTAGAGTCCGAATTATCGGCTTCTCAAACAAGTACCGAAGCAAATCCGGTATGGTATCAGATCAAAAATGCTCATACGGCTACGGAGCGGGCAGACCGTTATATCGCTTATGATGAAAATCTTACGGGCGAATGTACCTCTAATTTATGTGCCGAACGTCCGGCTGATATAAGCAATAAATTTTTATGGAGGTTAGAATCTGTTCCTGAAAATAAGGTCAAGATTATTAATAAAATCAGTATGAAACAGATTTACGGTTTTGGGGGGGGGTGAAAACGCAAGAATTGACTGCTTTTTCATTGAAACTTTATAATAGATCTTGATTTTTTTAATTTCATGAAACGAAGAGATACCGATGAATTCAAAGTGTTTTTTATATCTGTCCGGCAGTTTGTTATTTCCGTCTTCTTTATGTAAAGCACAAGTGAAAGATGCCGTTGCGACTACTGACCGTCCTAATGTGATTTACTTATTATGTGATGATATGGGTTACAGCGATATAGAGGCCTACGGGCAGCAAATGATTTCAACTCCGAATCTGACGAGACTCGTACAGCAGGGAATGAGTTTCACTCAATTTTATGCAAGTACGGCTGTAAGTGCTCCTTCCCGGGCATCTTTAATGACGGGACAGCATACAGGACATACCAAAATTCGTGGAAATAGAGAGATACAACCTGAAGGTCAGGAGCCTCTTGATCCGAAGGTGAAAACATTAGGAAATCTTTTTCAAGAAAACGGATATGTCACAGGTTGTTTCGGTAAGTGGGGAATGGGATATCCCGGATCGGGAGGAGAAGCAAATGATATGGGATTTGATGTTTTTTACGGGTATAACTGTCAACGTAAAGCTCATAAATATTATCCTGATTATTTGTGGAATAATAAAACGAAGGAATACCAAGAAGGACGTTATTCGCAGGATGCGATTCACGAGCATGCACTTAAATTTATCAGAGATAATAAGGAAAAGGCATTTTTCGGATATTTTACTTATACGATACCTCATGCTGAGTTGACACAGCCTCAGGACAGTATTGTGGAAATGTATAGAAATAAGTTTTATGAGCCTAAGCCTTTTTATTCTGATGGCAATTACGGTACGGCTTTAAATCCCCGCACACAATTTGCCGCGATGATTACCCGTTTGGATACTTATGTTGGGCAGATAATCAAAGAACTTGAACGACAAGGTATTGCCGATAAAACTTTATTCATTTTCACTAGTGATAACGGTCCTCATCAGGAGGGTGGTGCCGATCCTTATTTCTTCAATACAGAAGCACGTTTGAAAGGGCTTAAAAGAGCTCTTTACGAAGGAGGTATGCGAGTACCTTATATTGCTTATTGGCCTGGGAAAATTCAACCCGGTAGTATAAGTCATATTCAGGCTGCCGGATGGGATATGATGCCTACTTTTGTAGATTTGTTAGGTGTTGATTCGAATTGGAGAGCAGAAACAATGGATGGTATTTCTATTTTGCCTACTTTATTGAGTAGAGGGGAGCAGCCGTTACACGAATTTCTGTATTGGGAATTCCATGAAGAAGGTGGGCGTCAGGCCGTACGTGCTGGAGATTGGAAACTTATTCGCCAACAGATCAGTTCGGGAAATCCGACACATGAGTTGTATAATATAGCTGAAGATCCTCATGAAGATAATAATATTGCTGCTCAATATCCTGAAAAAGTGGAAGAGTTGAAAGCAATTATGGATCGTGAGCACGAGCCTTCTTCGTTATTTAATTTCGGTAAATAAGGTTCTCGATTTGAGATATAATGATGAAATAAAAACTCCTGATAAGTTTACTTAGGGACATTCAGTAAATAGTATAAAATTAGCCAACTAATTCATACACAAAGTATTGCGA
>OGZX01002845.1_pt1 | contig 12971 bp, 8 predicted proteins | sample 1576881 | NCBI WGS metagenome assembly OGZX01 (sample SAMEA3541542, study PRJEB24748) | human gut metagenome | biome: human gut; feature: human-associated habitat; material: faeces | place: China | collected 2012
AAAACAAATTTACGAAGTTTTTGATGGTCAGAAGTCTGATATCGTTATGCTCAAATCCATTACAAAAGCAGATTTTGAGGCAGGTGTTCGTTATTTCCAAGCGGGTGCTTATACAATGGCAAAAGACTGTTTTATACGTGTACTGCGCAAAAATAAAGATGATTTGGCTGCCGGCAGATATTTACTGCTGTGTGGCGAACAAGCAGAAATGAAGGAAAAAGGAAGGAATCTCTTTGAATAACATCGATTGTGGCATCAACAAAGAAAAAAGAATACCTTATCTGAATGACAGCGAAGTGTGGCTGGATTTTGCCTCAGTTATGGAATTTCTTCTCTGGGCAGTACTTCAGAAAGAAGAACTAGAGCGAAATGGGGAAGATTCTGCAGAGCTGCTTTTGAATGTAAAAGAGGAAATGGAGGAAGCAGAAGCAACCATTCAAAGGCGTTTTGAATTGGCAGCAATCAGCGGTTTCGAACTTCATACAGCAAGATTTTTCTCTTTGTATCACTTTACACAGATTGAAAAATTTGCGCTGGTGTTGGCAGGTGTGGTCGGTATGAAAGAAACGCTCATTCCCATTTTTGCCGCTGCTGAAACAGGAAAAAATGTGCAGACACCTACGGTTGAAATGGCTCTGCGCCTTTATGCTATCCTATCAAAATCTGACTTGAAAGAAACTGCACACTTGATTAACAAAACAGATGCTTTAGCAAACTGCTTGGAAGGAAACAACAGTTCCAATAAAACATGGCATCAAGAAACGTTGACATTGCGGAAATCATTATTGTCTTATTTATTGGGTCAGCCTTTTGTAATTACATACAAAAAATATCCAGTGAAAGAGCCTTTACCAAAGCTTTTGGTATATGAAGAAATTTTGAAAAAAGCAATTTCTATTTCTGAACATCAGGGATTGTCTGCTGAACCTCTTGTCCTGTATCTCTACGGCAGAAAAAAATCTGGCAAGAAATTACTGGTTTCCTATCTTTCACAGTGTCTCCAGCGACCAGCATCTTTTTTATGCTGGCAGGATATTTTCGCAATGTCTGAAGAAAAACGGGAGAATCTCTTTCAGGAACTGAAACTGAAAACAAAATTGGAAAATGGATTCCTTTGCCTTTATGACATTCCAAACTGGGAAGAAGATCAAGAAAACACATCTTACAATTCTCTGTTTTCTAAGATTATGGATATATGTCCCCTCACTGTCGTTTTGGGAGAAGGAAAACATGATTTTCCTGTATGGATAACAGAAAAGTTTGTGTCTTTTCATTTATGGGATATGACTGCAACAGAAAAAATTGCTGTATGGTCTTATTTCAGTCGGCTGTACCATGCAGAAAATCAGATTGATGCTGCATTAAATGGGAACAAATACGTTATGAGCGTTGGCGAGATTGAAAATACATTTGCAACGGCATATTTTACATCCATATCTAATGGAACATCTTTAGAAGCAAAGTATGTTGAAGAAGCTGTTAAGCAGCGTGGACGCGGTAATCTTGGAAATTATGCCACATTGATCAACGGTAGATTTGTCTGGGATGATTTGATCGTTGATCCAACAGTGAAGCGTCAGATGCAGTATATCTGCGCTCAGGTAAAATATCGAAATATTGTAGGGGAAGAATGGGGCTTTTTTGAAAAGACGCCCTATGGGCGTGGCATCAGTGTGCTTTTTTATGGACCTCCAGGAACCGGTAAAACCATGGCTGTACAAGTCATTGCGGCGGAACTAGGCTTAGAATTATATCGCATTGATTTGTCAAAGATGGTAAGCAAATACATCGGTGAGACAGAAAAAAATATTTCTGCTCTGTTTGAACGGGCAAAGCAAATGAATGTAATCCTGTTTTTTGATGAAGCAGACTCCTTATTTGCAAAACGAAGCGAAGTGAAAGATTCCAACGATAGAAACGCAAATGCAGAAACAGCTCACTTACTTCAAAAAATGGAAGAATATGAAGGTATGGTCATTCTGGCAACTAATTTGGTGGACCAGATTGACGATGCTTTCCGTCGCAGAATCAAATTTATGATTCCATTCCGCTTCCCAGATGTTGAAACCAGGAAAAAATTATGGCATTCTTTGATTCCTGACAAAACGCCATTGGAAGATGGCATTGATCTGGATTTTTTTGCGGAAACTTTTGAACTTTCCGGCAGCCAGATCAAAGAGATATTGTGGAATGCAGCATATATCGCTGTTGCTGATCAAAAACCGTTGGGGAATGAACAGCTCAAAGAAGCCACTATGTGGAACTATATGAAATACGGAAAACAATTGACAAAAGAGGATTTTGGATATCTGGCTTGAGAAAAAGGTGGTGAAAGTATGCCAAAAGAAATGCTGGAAGAAAAAATAAATGGGCGTGCGCCTACGGCAATTGACTATGCGCTTGCAAATCATAAGGCAGAAACAGGGGACGCACAGCTGGAATTTGAATCAGACACGGAATTAATGAGTGAAGAATTTGATCGTATGCGTGCTTTTTTGGAACAAAGAGCAAAGCAAAAGCGTTCAAACTCTGTTTTTTTCAGAGTCAATAATCAACCGATTTTAGGTGCAAAAGGTCAGCTTTTACAAGCTGGTGCCATTCCACTTTTTTCAGGTGCTGCTCTTGATCTGACCAGTGCAGAATTGAAAGGTGAAAAGAAGTTTATGAAACCGCCGGAAGCGCAAGGGACTGGTGGTATTCTGGTTTTGGCACCACAGAAATTCAATCAGGGGCTTACACTGCCCATCAGCAGTCTAAAACTGAAGGAAAACTTTGTGGAAGGGGAAATTTCTCTGAACAATCGAAGTGGTTTCCATGGAAATCATATCCGATTAACAGCAGAAAAAATCCATATCACCAATGAAAAAGCAGAGTTTGTAAATCCCCAGATGGTATATAAAACGGAAGAGGCAGAAAGCGCTGTTCCCATTCCAGAAAAGGTAACTGTAACAGAAAGTGGACTTGCTCCCGATTTCCTTACGAAGAACCTTCGTATCAATGTACCGGCTGCTTCAACTACTGCTTTGAATGATACTACCGATGTTTCTGATACTGCTACTGTTTCTGATACAACTAATACAGCCGATATCAGCAATGTAATTGATACCACCAATGTAACGGATGTTACCGATGCCAACGATGTGACGGATGTAACTAATGTTACCGAGGAAACCAATTCACCTGCAGAAGAAACAACTGAGCCAACTGAAGAAGTGGCTCAAATGGAACCGGATCGCCTTGTTTTCGTTGGTGGACCTGGTAAATTTACTACGAAAAAGGGTATACGCCCTCAAATGCGTTTGACATCGTATAATGGATTTTCTGTTCAGTGGAAAGACGGAAATCTGATTGCATATGTACATGTTGATGCCAATGAATACGAAATTAATTTGCAGCCAGGTAATGAAAAACATACATATTATTCTGCTGATGGTGTTACCATTGTAGCCTCAGATTCTTGGGGGCTGATCAACGGTATCTTATCTGATTTGGGTGTTTCCGATGCGGAAGTGGATGATAGCTCACTTTGTTATGAAGGACTTGAAATAACTGAGGAAGGCATTTTCTTTTCATCCATGAAAAATTCTATTTTGAAGACCAATATCGGTGATGACTGGAATGTTAAGATCGGCAATTCCCCAGGTTTTTCACTTTCTGGTGATTTATTAGGCAGTGATGAGGACGACGACGATGGTAGTTATTATGATCTAGCGAAAAACGTCCTGCAGTTTTTAGGTATTATCAAAGGAGATGAGACAGAAGGTGAGAGTGAAGAAGAAGCGGAAAATGATGGGAATCAGTTCCAGTTAAGCGTTCCTTTTATTACATTCCCGCTGATTCCGGGTTTGGCATCCATAGATGCGGTATTTGCGGCAGGGGCATCAATTGGATACAAATTTGGTGGCTCGGTGGATAATATTCTTTCATTGTTGAACAACACGGACACAGGAGATTTGGGATTAAATTTATATGCTGCTCTCAAAGGAAATGCTTATGCCGGATTTCAGGTGGGTCTTACGGTAGGTCCGAGCTTTTTGATGAATGTTAATGGTAAAATTGGTGCAAAAATCGCTTTAACCGGCGACGAAGACGGAGGCAACATCCTTTCTACAAATCTTTATCTAGGATTCAAAAAAAACAGATATGGACGTGTTTCTTTCCAAAAGGCAGTTATTGATGCTAGTGGCGAACTACGCTTGCGCGCGATCATTGATGCCTCTTTGAATACACAAATCTTAGGATGGGAAAAAACACTCTGCAGTTATACCTTCGCAGATTGGGAACTTGCCGCAATTGCAGCTGCAATTAAGGCATCCAGAGAAAATGGAAAATGGGTAGCCCAAGCTAGTGCAAACTATCGTGCGCTTGGCGGTACAGTCAACAAAATGTTAGACAACAAAGATGAGTTGGAAAAAATGATCAGCAAAAAAGAGGAGTCTTATGGTAAGGCTGCTTTTGATGCCAGCCAATCTTCCTTTGAAGACGCAAAGCGTATGCTCTATCAATACCAGAACAAAGATATTCCAATGTTTGTAAGTATGGATGAATCAAATTCCGGATTTTTGGATATGAATAAAGTCATTCAGGAAATCCAGCATAAATTCTATGTGCAGCTTCGCGATACACAAGAAACCATTGCTCTGGGACGAGAGGAAATAGAAGCTTTGAAGAATGATAAGAGCTACCAAAAATCGGGGAGAACCATCCAAGAAAACCTGAAAAAACATTCAAACAATTTGCAAAATATCGCCAAGGCGTCGGCAGACAACAGCAAAACAAGTGCATCACCTAGAGGGGCAAGAACGGCTGCTGTTCCAACGCCAAGCAAGAAAATTATGGATGCTTATGCTGCTGGTGGCGGGAATAAAAAAGATTTTTATTCATACCTACAGAACAAATCCAAACAGGAAGCTGTTACAGTTGATTCCCTCATTGCTTACGAGGAAAATCGAAGAAAAGAACTGACACCAAAATCCGAAAATAGAATCCAGAAAATGAAAGAATTTGCAGCAGCTCAGAATATTGCTGAAACAGATAAAACCAAAGGAAGTGTTCTGTTGAAGAAGTATAGAGATCTGGGAGGAAAAGCAGTCAACAAAGCGTTGTTTACAGATATTTCCACTTTACTGCAATATGAACAAAGCAGACTTTTGGAAAATCGTTCCCAATGGTTCAGCGGAGCAGCTGCACAATATCATGAACGCAAAGAACGCATAGATGAGCTTGCAAAAAAATTCCCTGATATTGTACAAAATGGTTCGGACGCTCCCAATGCAGATTTCTTTAGGTACTACACGAAAACCCTTGGTGCGCGTGAGCTTTTCAACAGATTGGACATTTATTCCAATAGAGAACGCTTATTGGCTTATGAACGCAGGGCTGTCCAAAATAAACTCCGTGGTAATGAAAAAGGCAGGACTGCAATGCAAAATAGAGAGGAGCTTCGAAAACTGCTTTCTAAGGAATCCAGAGATGCGAATGAGGAACAGAAGTGGCAGAAAATTATTCAAGAGAAGCTCAAGGGGAAAGAAGCAACCTATATGACTGCTACGAAAGAGGATTTTGTTCAGGCATTGGAAAAGAAACAAAAAGCCATGGCTTTGAAACAATCTGTTATGCAAGCGCGGAAGAAAGGTAGTAACTGGTTTTACGAATCAGTCAAAATGGATATCACCATTGATGATCTCATTGCATATGAAAAGCAATGTTTATCAATGAGCACGGATGAAAACTGGCGTAATCTGCATGCTGCGAGGATAAGACTCCTTTCAGAGAAAAAATCGGATGCAGAAAAAACAAGAAAAACAAATCCGCAGGATGCAGAAAAAAAGCTCTACGACACCATTCAGGCTTATTTCCAGAGTAATAAGGTGGCGTCAGACAAAGGTGAAGGGTTCAAGAATCACATTATGCGACGCGTTGAAAATGAAGATGCTTCTGTGCAAAAATTGTTCAAAAGTAAGAAATGGACATCTGAAGAAACAGAAGACATGCGGAAGCTAAAAGAAGATCCGTCATCCATATATACTTTGGTACGCAGATATGGACTGAGAACAAAAGATTCGAATGTTGATAGTGATGCAAATAAAAAGCTCCTAACTGCTTATATCCAAGAACAAGGACCAAAAGAATATTCACTGGAAGACTTGGAAAGATTTTATACTTATCAGATACATCGGGCAACCAAGGCAAAAAGTGTTTTAGTTGAAAGAGCAGACCATATCACAATTTTGGAGGTATTGGAGAGTATGACTGATTACCCTGCAATGCTGAGGAAATACAAGGAAATGGGTCGTGGTAAAAATTTTCTTAGCCATGAACAGGATGATGCGCCCAATTGGGTAACACCCAATATGATTTTGGAATATGAAAGAAGTGGTATGCGTTCTCTGGACCAGAAACATTTGGATCGCATAGAGGCTTTGCGGACTGCAGAAAGCGGAACTGAGGAAGAACAGAAACAAGCAATCAAAGAGTATGCAGAAAATTCCAAACGATTTAACGCAAAAGTCAGTGATGAAAGTGTAAAAATTTCTTTGCTGGATATTATCAACTCAGAAATTGCTCGACAGGCAATGAAAATGTCTGTTCATGACCAAAGAATTGCACAGCTTCGTTCAACAGATCCTGAAATGACAGATGAAATAAAGATTAGTGCTTATGATGGCAGTCGTTTCGAGCCTGCGAAAGAAGATGTCGACCGTATTTACAGCCAGTACATACAAAAGATTGAATCGAATCCTGCTTCTATGGCAGAAGAACTGACTGCGTTTGAAACACAGGAAAAAGAAAAGGAAGAAGAACGTCAGAAACAGTGGAAGAAGTTGGAGACTGATATTTCTGATAGGATAATCATATTAGTGGAACAGGCTGAACAGTGTATGAAAGTTGTTCAGGACACAGAAAATGCCATCAAAAATCCTGACGCTATTTTTGCAAGTGAAGCCAATACAAATAATTATGTTACAAACGTATTGGATAAAACAAAAACAGACATGCAGCAAGTACCTGAAATTCTCAAGAACAATGGTCAATGATGAATGCATATAGGAGGAAGAAACATGACGATACGAGATAGTTTTCTGGCATTCGCCGATAAAAATCATCTGCCGGTGAAGGAAAAACAGGAAAATGGTACAAGTATTTTTTCTTTCCAAATCAGCGGAGAAAAGGGCAAATATGGCGCTTATGCCATGTGCTTGGAAGATGAACGGATGCTGACATTCTTTGTGGATTGCAACATTCGCGTAGAAGAATCCCAAAGAAAGATCATTAATACGTATTTGATGGAACTGAATTATCAGCTGAAGATGGGTACATTCCAATTAGATCCGACCACTGGTGATATTACTGTTCGCGCATGTCAGTATATCTTCGGTAATGAAGCGGAACAGAAGTTTTTGGTTGAACGTGTCGTATTGCTTTGTGGTTTAATTGCAGACCACTATTGTCATGACATTATAAAACATCTACCCGAATAATTTCATAATCAGTACAGGCATATTGAATTTTCCGATAAAATAGGAGATTCGATATGCCTGTTTTTTTACAATATGAATCACCTTGACAATAAACGACATTATGTAGTACAATAATAACGACAAAATGTCGTTAAGGGGGTGCGTGAAAATAAGTATCAGTGATTCTGAAATGAAAGTCATGGAAAAACTTTGGGCGTGTGGGCATATGATTTCTGTTGCTGATGTAGTTGCAGCATTAAATAAAGACGGGGAAAACTGGACACATCAAACAGTGGGAACATTTTTAAAAAGATTGGAAACAAAGGGGATTGTTTCTGCATCGAAAAAAGGGAAGAGCCTATACTATTTTCCTTTGCTAAGCAAAGAACAGTTTTATGCAAAAGAAGCTGATCATTTTTTGCAGTCAAAATTTAAGGGGTCTTTGAAGAATTTTTTGGCTGCCTTTTCAAGTGAAAAAGAATTGAGTGAAGATGAGATACAGGATTTAAAGGACTGGTTTGATGGAATTAATCATAAATAGGGCATTCGTATGTGTTTTATTGCTTTCTGTCAGCGGATTTATTGCCAGCAGTATCTATTTGCTCTTAGAAAAGTTCATATATCGGATCACTTCAGCGCGGTTTATGGTGCTGATCAACACTGTCGTTTTGCTTGCATTTGTCATTCCGTTTTATTTTCCAGTATCTATATTGGATAAGAGCGAATATTATTTCATGCATTATGATCTTGTGATCATGAAAGGAGCAGATAGATGCAGTAATTTTGCCGCTTATTGGAGAAGCGCCTTTCCATATATGCATTACATAGATATGATATGGTTTGCTGTTGCAGTTCTTTTTCTTGTCACAAAAGCCATGTTATATGTATACACAATTTCGAGCATAAAACGGAAGTGTTTTACCATCGAAAGCGACAATTGGCTGGATGCCTTTGAAAAAATCAGTATGGAACAACCAAAACAAAATGTTGTGTTGGTGGCAAGCAATGATACGCGAAGCCCTTTTGCTGTCGGCATCATGCAAAAATATATCGTAATACCAGCTATTATGATAAATACATTGGACGAAGAAGAAATTGATTTTATTCTAAGGCATGAGTATTGCCATGCTTTACGAAATGATGTAGCCAGGAAAGTCATTATTGTAATTTTCAGTTGCCTAAACTGGTTTAATCCTTTGTATTTTCTTTTAAAAGCAAATCTTTCTGCATGGATAGAAATCGCATGCGATGAGATGGTAACCAAAAGTTTTGATGAGAGACAGCGAAAAAAATATGCAGGTTTGATTATCAAAGTATTATCATTGCAAAATGTGCCAAAAGAAAAGCATTTTTATTGCATCTGTTATAGCGGTGATGGTATCAAAAGTTACAAACGGAGAATATTGGAAGTTTTACAGGGAAAAAAGAGAAAAGGGATATTTGGAAAAACTATTGTATCCGTCCTTACTATATTTTTGCTGATTTTTGGCAATATGATTGCTAAGGAGGCAGACATACCTGTAAACATGCTTTTTTCTGATAATGTTGTGGTGTATGACTTAAACGATCCAAATTTAACGATTGAGATAATAGAAAAATAATTTTGCTTTTATATAAATACTGGATACACAGAAAAAGTAGGAATTTGTACTATGCTGTATTTCTATGGGGGAAAAGTGTCATATAGCATAGTAGGCATGAAGAGATGTAAATGATATAGTGTATCCAGTATTTTTTATGTGTTCTCGCTTGCCATTTCATGAATTGAAAGGAGTGTCTTTATGAAGGGGATTCACAGAAATAAGATTATACTTGCAGTATTGGTAATAGGCAGCATCGGAACCGCAATTTACGTTGCATCGGAGAAAAACGCTGCAACAGACAATAATTCTGCAATGATAGGCAGTCCTACAATGGAAAGTCTACAAAATGACCTGCTTGATTATCTGAAAGAAAATCATCCTGAAATCAGATTCGGCAGTCAAAAATATATAGACTATGTTTCAGATGTTTGTATACTTGCTGAAGCAGATCCTGAATTGGCGAAGTTATCAAATTATGAAGATATTCAATTTTACTGTGCGGAATACTTGCATGAATTGGATGAACAGCAGGTCAAAGGAATCATTCCTTTCCTCGGTTTCAAACCATCTGAAGATTTTTTGTCAAAAACAATAGAAGAAATCCAATTGGAAGTGATTGCGAAAGAAAGGCAGAATGAAACAGAATTTCAACAAGAAAGAGATTAGAAATACTAGAAGGTAAAGTAACCTGAAAGTGAAAAAGAATAGAGTTAAAATTATACATAGTAAAAATAGTAAAGAACGCTATTTACATACACTATTATCCACAAAAATTCAATAAGGTTACGCAGTTTGTAAATTTGCTTATAAATTTAAAAGGATGACAATAAGCTAATACTCTTTGAGAAAACATTGCATTTTTTTCTTGATTTCTTAAGGGAAATTGTGATGACTATCTTCAGAAGAAAGCATACCAAATAAAGTCTTCATAAAAATAAGAAAGCTGAAATCCTATATCATGATAAGGATTTCAGCTTTTTTTGTTTTCTATGAAAATGTCCCTTATGGGTTCTCGGGTCTTTTTTCATTATGTCATACTTTCGTTGTGTTTCAAACGGAAATATAGTGTTCCCGCAACAATTAAGGAAATTGAATCCACAATGGGCTGTCCCCACATACATCCATAAAGAGGCATTAGACGATCCATCAAAAAGAGTAGAGGAATATCCAAAACACCTTTCCGCAACACAGAAGTGATGAGAGATTCTTTTACTTTCCCCATGGCCTGGAACTGGATAATCATTGGATAGCACAGGGACATCATAGGCATTGCTGTAACCATTCTCCGCAAAAATCCAGCACTGTACGAAATAGTTGTTGCATCCTCGATGAACAAGGCAGACAGCTGTGGCGCAAACAATTCATAGCAAACCAAGCAAAGCAGGGAAAAAGAAAGAGAAATCATGCAGCCAAAGCGGAAGGATTTTCGCCTCCTGGTTTGGTTGCCAGAAGCATAATTATATGCCAGCAAAGGTAGAAGCCCACTAGATACACCAATGGAAAAATAAAGGGGCAATTGGTCAAGCTTTTTAACAATACCCAATGCAGCAACCGCTTCTGTTGCATATTTCGATACAAATTTCGCCTGCGCCGCAATGGCAACCACTGTTAAGGCATATTGTACTGCGGATGGAAATCCTACAGACAATATGCTTTTCAAATGCAATTTCGCGTACCGTAAGTATTTCGGATCAATATGAATTACAGAGTTCTTTCTCATTCGATACAAAGAAATCAGGAAAAATACCGTTGCCAAAACATTGGAAAGAGCTGTTGCCATACCTGCACCGACAGCACCTAATCCAATAAACTGTGGCAATACAAAGAGTGGGTCTAAAACGATATTGATAATCCCACCCAAAGAAACGCCAAAGGATGCCAAGCCGGCACTGCCTTCTGAACGGATCAGATTGGCAAGAAGGGTATTCAAAACCGTAAAAGGACCGCCTAAAATAACCACGTATTTTGCATATCCCATAGTAAGCTCAAAAGTTTCTTCCGTTGCGCCACAAAGAAATAGAATCGGACGAGATAAAATAAAAAATACCAGTGAAAACAGGCAGGCGCAAATCAATCCACCCCAAAAGGAAACGGATGCAATCTGCTTGGCACGCAATGTTTGTTTTTTACCCAAAGCTCTGGCAATGGCACTGGCTCCGCCCACACCAAACAAATTGGAAATTGCAGTAAGCATGACAAAAGAGGGTGCGGCAATGGTAATGGCAGCCGTCTGATGTGGATCATTAAGCATTCCGACAAAATAAGTATCTGCCAAATTGTAAATAAGTGCAATCATTTGGCTGACAATGGCAGGAATAATCTGTTTACACACAGCCTGATGAACGGGCAGCGTTTCAAAAATAGCAGTGCGATTTGCAGCATTCATGACAGCATCTCCTTTTCTTCATTTTTAATATTCTCATAAGCCATTTTCAGCAGGCGGTAGAATGTTTCCTGTTCTTCCTCTGTCATACCAGACAATAGCCTTAATACAGTCATTTCTCGATTATGTGCCATCTTTACTCCTAAATCTTTTCCATTTTCAGTGGGAGAAATACTACGACAACGTCAATCTACTACAGATGGCGTTAAGGAAACAAGACCTTTTTCTTCAATTCTCTGTACCAGCCCACGGGCAGTTTGATGGGTAATCTCTAAATAATCCTTCAAATCTGTTACAGTGCTTTCTGGATTTGCCAAGAAATATTGAAGACTATCAGCCTGACTGGTTGTCAAACCGAGGGCTTCCAAGTGACGATTTCTATTTTTGATAAGCGTATTTGCCAATTTTAAAATCAAACGTCCTAATTGATGTGCATCCTCATAATTCATCGTATCCTTCCTTTCCAAATCATATTCCTATGAACACAATTATTGTACAGCTTGCTGTATATATAGTCAATGATCGTCCACTTAAAAATCATAGTTTTATCCAGAAATAAAGAAATTTGTCTGAAAAGCATAAAAAAACAGTTAAGATTACTGAATTCCCCTTTAAAAATCAATATTTTTGGTGCATGATATTGAAAAATCCATTTTACGACAAAAGGAGGGAATTTTAATGGAGTCTTATGATTTTTTGCTGTTTGTTGCGGTCATCCTGCTATCTACCAAAATATTTAGTTTACTTTCGCAAAAAGTAAATATGCCGCAAGTTGTTGGTGCACTTTTAGTAGGTGTACTTTTAGGTCCAAGCTGTTTGAACATCTTACACGAAACGGATTTCCTTGAGAAATCAGCAGAAATCGGTGTCATTTTTCTGATGTTTCTGGCTGGGCTTGACACTGATTTGGAGGACTTGAAAGCAACTGGTAAATCTTCCATTATCATTGCCTTCGTTGGTGTTTTGATTCCTCTTGGAAGCGGATTTTTGACGTACTATCTGTTCTTCCATGGAGAAAGACCCGATTCTGTTTTATTCTTAGAAAGCGCTTTTATCGGTACTGTTTTAACAGCCACATCTGTAAGTATTACCGTTGAAACGCTGCGGGAAATGGGAAAATTGCGTGGAAGAGTCGGGGCTTCTATTCTTGGTGCAGCCATCATAGACGACATCTTGGGGATTATCGCATTGACTGTCATCACCAGCTTTACAGTACCTGACGTTAAAATCTGGGTCGTATTGATAAAAATTGTTTTATTCTTTGTTTTTATCGGCGTTTGTGGATTTTTTGTATTCCGCTTGTTCCGAAAACTGGAAATCGTCTATGGTACCAAAAGAAGAGTTGCCATTTATGCTGTTTCTTTTTGTCTTTTGATGGCATATATTTCAGAAGTATTCTTTGGTGTTGCAGACATCACAGGAGCGTATTTTGCAGGGTTGATTCTGTGTAACGTTACGGAAACAAAATCCTATATTGCATCAAAAATCAACATTACGTCCTACATGTTTTTCACGCCAATCTTCTTTGCAAGCATGGGGATCAAA
>OGZX01002854.1_pt1 | contig 12939 bp, 6 predicted proteins | sample 1576881 | NCBI WGS metagenome assembly OGZX01 (sample SAMEA3541542, study PRJEB24748) | human gut metagenome | biome: human gut; feature: human-associated habitat; material: faeces | place: China | collected 2012
AGCCGAAACTCTCCATGCAGTGGTTCCTGAAGATGCAGCACTTTGCCGACATGGCTTTGCCGCCGGTAATGAACGATGAACTGAAGTTCTATCCTGCTAAATATAAGAATACATATAAGAACTGGTTGGAGAACATCAAGGACTGGTGTATCAGCCGTCAGTTGTGGTGGGGACACCGCATTCCTGCCTACTTCCTTCCGGAAGGCGGTTACGTGGTAGCTGCCACTGCCGAAGAAGCGTTGAAGCTGGCTAAGGAGAAGACGGGCAATGCCGATCTTAAGATGGAAGACCTTCGCCAGGATGAAGATTGCCTGGACACCTGGTTCTCTTCCTGGTTGTGGCCTATCTCCTTGTTCGATGGCATCAACAATCCGGGCAATGAAGAGATTAAATACTATTATCCTACCAGTGACCTGGTGACCGGTCCGGACATTATCTTCTTCTGGGTAGCCCGTATGATTATGGCAGGTTATGAGTATGAAGGCCAGATGCCGTTCAAGAATGTGTACTTCACGGGTATTGTTCGTGATAAGTTGGGACGTAAGATGTCCAAGTCACTCGGTAACTCTCCCGACCCGTTGGAATTGATAGATAAATACGGTGCCGACGGCGTACGTATGGGTATGATGCTTTCGGCTCCTGCCGGAAACGACATCCTCTTTGACGATGCGCTTTGCGAGCAGGGACGTAACTTCAACAATAAGATATGGAATGCTTTCCGCCTGATAAAAGGTTGGACAGACGGAAGGGGAACAGTCCGTATTCCGGCAGATGCCCATATTGCGGTGCAATGGTTTGCGTTGCGTCTGGATGCCGCTTCTATTGAGATTGCCGACTTGTTCAGCAAATATCGTTTGAGCGAGGCTTTGATGGTGGTTTACAAACTCTTCTGGGATGAATTCTCTTCCTGGTTGCTGGAGATTGTAAAACCTGCCTATGGTCAACCTGTCAATGGCTTCATCTATGGAATGGTACTCGGCTCCTTCGAGCGTTTGCTCGAACTGCTGCATCCTTTCATGCCGTTCATTACGGAAGAGCTTTGGCAACAGTTGCGCGAGCGTAAGCCGGGTGAGAGTCTGATGGTTCATCAGATGGAGAAAGTTGAGATGGATGTTGACGACGAACCGCTTCTGCGAGATTTTGAGGTGGCAAAGGAAATCATCGGTAATGTCCGTACAATCCGTGCACAGAAGAATATCGCTTTGAAAGAAGCGCTTGAACTTCAGGTTGTCGGTGCAAATCCGGTAGAAGGGATGAATCCGGTCATCATGAAGATGTGTAATCTTTCTGCCATTCAGGTAGTAGCCGCCAAAGCCGACGGTGCCGCTACCTTCATGGTCGGCACTACCGAATATGCAGTGCCCCTGGGCAATATGATTGATGTGGAAGCTGAGATAGCCCGCATAGAAGCCGAACTGAAGCATAAGGAAGGTTTCCTGCAAGGTGTATTGAAGAAGCTGAGCAACGAGAAGTTCGTGAACAACGCTCCGGCTGCCGTCCTCGAAATGGAACGGAAGAAGCAGGCAGATGCTGAGAGCATCATCAATTCGCTGAAAGAAAGTATTGCAGCGTTGAAGAAAGCGTAAATCAAATCCTTCGGGAATTTTGCTTTCCCGGAGAACGTTATAATGTAAAAACCGGTTCTTGAACTATGTATAGTTTCAAGAACCGGTTTCTTTTTATTTGAATAATTCGGCCACGCACCACATCAGCCTTGCGGTGGTATGAGTCCAGATCTCTTTATAAGTACAATTGTTCTGCATTGGGAAGTAAGGTTCGTCGTCATTCTCAAAAGTTTCTATTCCCACGGGTACTGCACCTACCACATCTCCTGCATAAGCTCCATAGAGTGGGGGATAATCATATCCGTCTCCATAGACCGTACTCATGGCAAAGGGGTTGTATCCCAGGATATATTCCAATTGCCGGGTTGCTATATCTTTCAGCTCCTGGTCTTTCAGCAGGCGGGCGAGGATGAAGGCGGCTTTGGCTTTTCCCATGATTACGGCATGGAAACCTCTGAACTGATAGGCAACGGGGAAACGGCGCAGATAGAAGTCCTTGGACAAAGGGATGCCGTTGCGCACTTGTGCGTTGTATTCTTCCAGGCTGGGCATTCCCACTTGCTCGCCTTCGTGATACAGGTTGCTGTAGTCGGTATTGTTGACTTCATATACAGCACTTGGCAGTATCTCATAAGGAGCAATCATGCGGGCGATGTCCCGCAGGTAATCTGCATAGGCTTCACAGGATGCCTGCCACGACGGGGCATCGGCGTGAGTAGGGGCATCGGTCAGTAACATGGAAAGTCCTTCTACCATCAGATGCTCCTGACTTTGGTGGTAATAGGCCAGGATACGTTTCTTCCGGGCAGATTCGTAAAAGAAACCTCGCAGGGGAATCTTCCAGTCGTTGCGTCTTTCCAACTGTTGACAGGCCATTACGGTGCGTGCCAGTCGGGCTGCCCAGTCCAGGTAGTAACTGTCTTGCGTCAGACGATACAGGCGCATGGCGGTGACGGTTGCCAAGGCATATAAATCGACTTCATTATTCTCCGTCCGTTGGGTATCGAGCAGGTCGATGGCAAACCGGAAGTCCTCTATGGCACAATTGCGGCACCAACGGGCGAATACCGGATCTTTCTTCTCAAAATGCGGCACGGCGAGGGCGCAGTATGATGCCGATTTCAGATTGTCTGTGGGAGTATTGCGCGCTTCGGTCTGCATATCATCCTTGTCACCGCGAATATTCTTGGTCCAGATACCGATAATTAATCCGCCCAGGCGATATCCGTCGCCGAAGCGGGTACGCATTACCCAGTTCAGTCCCCAACGGGCTTCTTCGAGCAGACGTTCATAGAAGATGCTATCCTTGCCTTGCACGGCATTAGCCATTTCCAGCAGGGCGATGCCCGATTCGGCAGTGTTTCCGGTACCTTGTGTCAGGTCGGCAGCATCATGCCAACCGCCGGCAATGCTCATGCTGCGTCCGTCCGGGTGATAGGCAAAGACATCCTGGTGGCATTCCTGATGGATGCCCGGTTGGTCGAATCCGCAACGTTCGGAGAAGAAGAAATTCAGTGTATGCCAGGCAGTGGATAGGTAAGCATCATTCCCGATGGGGAATGGCTTCGATTCTATCTCACCGATGGAGAGCGTATATTGGCCGGGAGTGTTAAAGTCGCTGAAGTCCAGTAACAGGAAACCTTTGTCCAGCTTCCTACCCGTTCCTTGATAGGCGGTTTCTCCGGTAGCAGTGTTGCGCAGGCTGAAAGAACTTTCTTTCACATTCTGCACAAGCGCCTGCTTGCGTGCTCCCGGTTTATATCCGCTATGGCTGTAGGCTATGGCATTCTTGCGTACATCGAAGCCACGGCTGTTTTCGGCTTCCACCTTTTCGATGCGCATATCGTCTATATACAGGCTCATCTTCTCGCTGGCTCCGGCGGGGGCTCCTGCTAACATGATGTTGACGGAAAAACCGGTGACGCAATCACGGTACAAGTCGGGTATCTCCCAAACGATGTGTTGCCACTTGTTGGGATATACCGTCTCGAAGTGCTGGCCTTCAAAGCGTCCCGGTGTGGGCATTATTTTTTCTCCTTCATTATAAAGAGTGAATCCGGCAAAAGTCAGGTATACTCCCGGAGCATCGACATATACCCAGACGGAAAAGCGGTTATACTCCCGCAGGTCTTCCCGGTTGAGCGGACGGATAATCTCCGGTGTGGCATAGTTACGGTTGGTGGGATTTTTCTTTCCCAGGGAAGCCGGGGTGTCCAGCCGTACACTACCTTTGCCCGAGATGGTGATGCCCCGATCTATATGTATCGTTCCGGGACCGGTATGTTGTAAGGAAGCAAAATCTTCGGCGAGAGGCAATTCCCGACTTTTCAGCACTTCCTTTTTATACCATCGTGTCAGTCCGGCATGTTCGGGGTTGGCTTTCAGGATGTGGTGTACGTAGTTACTCTCTTTCAGTTGTTTCTCCAGTTCGGCATCCGGTTTCCAGGGTGCCTGTGCTTTGGCTTGTGCGCAGAATGCCAATAGCAGTATATAAAGAATATGTTTCATGGTATTCGTCATTTTACGTTAGGGTATGCATGGAAAGGTGCTTTGAACTCGGGACGCAGCGTATAGGTATCTTCCAGAGGGAAGTCTGCGGGAACTTCTTGGGTAACGGTGCCGGTGGCTGCCCATTCGCAACCGCGGAGCAGAGTCACCTGGAACCCGGTGCAGAGCATAGAATATATCATGTTAGGATCGTTGCCGCAGTGTCCCAGCAAGTCGACAAAGACACGTCCTTTTCCATACTTCACAGTCCACATCAGTGGTTCATTGCGTCCGCGTTCAAGGGCGGTTGCCAGTATCTCCATGTTCCTCACCGGTCCGCGCAGGCGGGTATATATCTCGTCCTTGAAGTGCTTCCAACGGGGGCGCAAACCTTTGAGTATGGGATGGTCGGGGGCGGCGTGCTCTATCACCGTCTCGTGCTGCAATCCATGGTAGCCGGCATATCCCGGAGAATAATCGTATACGTATTGTCCGTCTTTCAGATAGAGGTACGGGCCGTCTTTCTCGTTTCGTCCGTCCCAGGCAGCCATGCCGATAATTTCATTATATTCTTTCCAGTCAGCCATTGGGACGACAGAGGAATGAATGATGACTACACCACCACCATTGGCAACGTACTTCTCGAAGTCCTTGCGTACGGATTCTTTCCAGGTAGGTCCCCCGTAGTTGATGACTACCAGATCATATTTGCTGAAGTCCGGCTGGAAGGTATTGATGTCACCACCAAAGTCGGGGGTAAAGGCGAAGTCCACCCGGAACATTCCGCTGTTTTCCAGTATCTGTTTCATGGCCTCGCAAGCACCCTGCCAATAGTGGCTTCCGTCTGCTCCGGCTATCATCATGGTTTTGATTACTTTCTTTTGCTGTGCTTGCACAGGGGAGTGCATTCCTATATAAGTGAGGAATGTTATCAAGAGAATGATTTTTGTTTTCATTTGTTGGAAGATTTAAAGTTCTTGTTTGTCGGATTCCATTCGATGCGGTCATAACAACGTACTGTTTGCAGATTGTAGCCCCGCTCGTCCACACTGAACTTCCCGTCTTTGAAGTAAGAGATGTAGAGTTCGGAGATTCCGTCATTATTCCGGTCTTCTACAAGCAGGTTGTACTTGTCGGTGACGTAAATCTCGTCCGAGATGTACTGAACTTCCTTTGTGTAGTTATCCACAATTACGTAATACGCCTTAAAAAGGTCGAACGTGGGATAATGTCCGTTGTCGTGCCCGAAGAGCATGACTTCTTCCAGGGCGTCGTCTCCGTCCATATTGGCAAGTACGGACTGTTGCAGGCTGAAGCCTGGCTTCTGGGCCTGCGGAGGGATGTTGTTCCATCCTTCCTGATGGGCTGTCACCGAGAATTGTGCTTGTGCATTGAGGGTATACACCAGCACCGACAGCAGAAAAAACATTTTTCTCATTTTAGTGTGTTTTTAGTTAATAAATTGTCTTATCGAACACTAAATTACCTATCTTCTTGCAGGGAATATATGATTTCGAAACAGATTTAGGATATATTATGAAATCAGGAACGGTATTTTAGATGGTAGTGTAGTAAAATCCAGCAATAATGCTTCTGATTTCAAACTAACTCCTTATATTCGCGTAAAGAACCCCAATATAATTAATAATTAAAAACAGTACATTAACAATGAAATTATGAAGAAACTTTTGAAAACGACCTTTTTGATGTTATTAGGGCTTGTGTGCACACAGCTCTATGCCGTACAACTTAACTCAGTCTACCCCCAAAGACCTAATGATTCCGAAGCCTTTTATTTTACCCCCGAAGCTTATCAGATAAAGGCGGATGGAAAGACAGATGTATCGGACGCCTTGCAGGCAGCCATTAACCAAGTAAAGAGAGAGAAGAATTTCGGCATTCTCTTTATTCCCGAGGGAAAGTACAGAATCAGTAAGACAATCTACATTCCTGCTGCTATCCGTCTGATAGGATATGGAAAGAACCGTCCCGAATTTATTCTGGCAAAGAATTCTCCGGGGTTCCAGGAAGAAGTGCCTGCAGATAAAGGAAAGGCAAAATATATGTTCTGGTTCACGGGCGGACTGGTAGAAGAGGGGGGAACTCCTCATGATGCCAATGCCGGAACCTTCTACAGTGCCATGTCCAATATCAATCTTCGTATTGAGGACGGAAATCCTCATGCCGTTGCGCTTCGTACCCACTATGCCCAGCACAGTTTTATCAGTCATGTGGCCGTATATATCGGTCGGGGTAAAGCCGGTTTGTTTGACGTAGGCAATGAAATGGAAAACGTAGCTTTCTACGGAGGCGATTACGGCATTTATACCACGAAGTCCTCTCCGGGCTGGCAGGTGATGATGGTCGATGCTTATTTCGAAGGACAGCGTATTGCCGCACTTCGTTGCCAGGAATCAGGTTTGGCAATGGTGAACTTGTATGCCAAGAATGTGCCTGCCGTATTCGACATCGATCCTAACTATTGCGACAAACTGTTCCTGGAAAACAGTTATTTGGAGAATGTGAGCGGTCCTGCCGTAATCATTACCAACGAGAATAACAGCAATAACCAGATAACCTTCCGCAATGTATATTGCAAGAATGTACCGACTTTGGCAAAATACACTCGCAGCAATACGGAGACAAAAGTCCCCCATAAAATATATAAGGTGAAATCTTATGACCACGGCCTTCAGATGGATAACCTTGTGGATATGCCCGAGTATGAAACCCTGCTTGATGTGGAGCCGGTGCAGAAGATGCCCGTTGCCCACCAGCTGACTGATATCCCCGCGCTGCCGGCGATGGCAACCTGGGTGAATCTTCGTGAACTGGGTGCCAAAGGCGACGGTGAGACGGATGACACCCAAGCCATTCAGACAGCTATTGACCGGTATGATAACATCTACGTTCCCCAAGGCTGGTATCGCATCACCGAAACTCTGAAAATGAAGCCGGATACGAAGTTGATAGGTCTGCATCCTTTCGGTACCCAGTTCCGTTTGGACGAAAGCACTCCTGCTTTCAGTGGCTTCGGTGGTCCGAAGGCTATGGTGGAATCTTCTGTTGGCGGTACGAATATGCTGATAGGTATCGGCATTAATACCGGCGGCATCAACTATCGCGCCGTGGGAGTGAAGTGGATGGCAAATGCCGGATCGTATATCAATGACGTGAAGTTTGTAGGCGGACACGGTGGAATGTGGAAACCAAAACCGGGCGCTACAGCTCCCAAAGGATGGTGGGAAAGGCCGGCACGCATCAGCACTCCGGATGAACCGGTAACTGAACCGGGTATGGACCTTGCCTGGGACAATCAGTATTGGAGTCTGTGGGTAACCAACAACGGTGGGGGCACCTTCAAAGATATCTGGACTGCCAGCACCTATGCCGCCAACGGTTTCTACGCCAACAACACCGATACACCAAGCCGCATCTATGCCATGTCCATTGAACATCACGTGCGGAATGAGGTCCGCTTCAATAAAGTGGCAAACTGGAAAGTCTATTGTATGCAGACCGAAGAAGAGAGTCGCGAAAGTACCGAATGCCAGCCCATCGAAATGGACGACTGTAAGAACATGACATTTGCCAACTTGTATATGTTCCGCGTAATTCGTATCAACAAGCCTTACCATAGCTCTGTCCGTATCCGCAACTGCGAGAATGTGGCATTCCTCAATCTGCACAATTATTCTCAGATCAAGTATACGAACAATATCGCAGTCTTTGATGTAAACAAGGACATTGACATCCGCCCGTGGGAACTTTCCCGTCTGATTGTAACCGGTAAGGAACCGCATCAACAGCCGTTGAGTACCGGGGTGGGCAAGGTGAACCAACTGGCTTCCGACTTTGACTTTGCCGAAGGTATTGCACGCGACAGCAAAGGCAATATTTATTTCTGTGACCATCGCATGCGCCGCATCTTCAAATGGTCGGTAGAGACGAACAGCCTTTCCCTGATTGCCGATTTCCCGTGGAAACCTTCTAATCTGGCATTCGACTCCGAAGACAATCTGCTGGTATTGTTCAGCTATAATGCCCAGCCGGGTTATCTGATTGACGGCAAGCCCGAGCAGATGCCGGTGATGTCCGATACGAAGGGCACTTCATTCAGTGGTTACGGCAATTCCGGCTACACGATGCGGGTTTACTCCATCGACCCTGATAATCCCGAAGAAACAATCAGACTGTTGCCTCGTGTTCTTATGGGGCAGGTGAAGAATGTCCATAAGGCATTGTATCCTTCCAATCGCTGGAGAGACTTCCATGATTTCAACGAAGTATCGGTGTATGTTCCCGAGATGTGTTTCCTGGCACCGGATGGAAAGACTATTATCCCTCATTACTTCGATTTGTCGCGCAGCTCTTCTTTGCTCGAAGCCTATCCGGGCAAGCCGTTCTATACGTCCGATGAATATGACCGGCGTATGGTGAAGATGGATGTTGCCAATGACGGTACGCTTTCCAATCTGCAATATTTTGTAGAGCAGGGAGAGTTTGGTTCTGCAGTAGATAAGGAAGGGAACTTATATGTAGCCGATGGAGAAATTTATATTTTCGATAAAGATGGTAATAAAAAGGGAATGATTCGTGTGCCGGAGCGTCCTTCCACTCTGCAATTTGGCGGAAAGGATGGCAATACTTTGTTTATCACGGGCCGTTCCAAATTCTTTGGTGTACGTATTAAATAATAAAGATCTATGAAAAATTATCAAGCGATCAGATGTCTGTTGATGGTCTGTTGGATTGTTGGCAGTGTGTCAGCCGGCTGGGCTGCGGGTAGTAATTCGGTATATACGCTGAGGCCGGACGATCCGGAGGCGTTCTACTTCACTCCTGAGAATTATGATTTCAAGGCCGACGGGAAGTCAGATGTGACTGAGGCACTCCAGAAAGCGATTAATCAAGTGAAGATAGAAAAGAACTTCGGTATCTTGTTTCTGCCGGAAGGCAATTACCGCATCAGCAAAACCATTCAGATCCCTGCATCCGTCCGCTTGATTGGTTACGGAAAGAAACGTCCGGTCATTTACCTGGGTGCGGATACTCCGGGCTTTCAGGCTAATCAGAATTATATGGTATGGTTTACGGGAGGATTGGCGCCCGAAGGCAGAGAGCCGTCGGATGCGAATGCAGGCACTTTTTATAGTGCGGTTTCTAATGTGGATTTCCGCATTGATAAAGGTAATCCGCAGGCCATTGCCATCCGCGCCCACTTTGCACAGCACGGGTTTATTAATCATTGCGATATTCAGATTGGTGCCGGAAAGGCCGGAATCTATGATGTGGGTAATGAGTTGGAAGATGTCCGCTTCTATGGAGGCGAATATGGCATTATCTCGTCGCGGACTTCCCCGGGTTGGCCCATGATGATGGTCGATACGTATTTTGAAGGTCAGAAGAAAGCTGCTGTTTACTCGCGTGAAGTAGGGTTTGCGATTGTGAACATGCACGTGAAGAACACTCCCGTAGCCTTTGAGATGGCGGAGAACCTGGTGGACCGTCTTTATGTGGAGAACTCCCTGTGGGAGAACATCTCGGAAGCCGGCGTCAAAGTAAGTGTAGTGGGAAATACCTTCTCACAACTGAACATGGTGAATGTCGATTGCAAGAATGTACCCGTATTGATAGATTACACTCCGAACGGAAAGAAGGTGGACGTGAAAGAGAAGAACTATAAAGTCAAGGAGTTTGCCTATGGCCTTATGTATGACAACCTGAATGCCACTTCCAGTTTCCGCGAAATCTGCGAGATAGAGCCGATTGCCAAAGTCCCCGCCAAACTGGATAAAGACCTTCCCGAACTTCCCGCCATGGAGACGTGGGTAAACGTCCGTGAACTGGGTGCAAAGGGTGACGGCGAGACGGACGACACGCAAGCCTTTGAAAAGGCTGTCGACCAACACAAGAACATCTATGTACCGCAAGGCTGGTATCGCCTGACAAGAACCTTGAAGATGGCTCCGGGAACGAAACTCATCGGGTTGCATCCCTTTGGTACTCAGTTCATCTTGAAAGAGAGTGAACCTGCATTCAGCGGTTTCGGTACGCCGGTGCCTTTGGTTGAATCTTCGGAAGGCGGTGATGATATTCTGAACGGTATCGGTATCAATACCGGTGCCTATAATTACCGGGCTGCCGGTTGTAAGTGGATGGCAGGCGAGGCTTCTTACCTGAACGACGTCAAGTTTGTGGGTGGGCACGGCACCATGCGTAAGCCTGTTCCCGGGGAACAGCAGCCCCGCTGGAGGGGAGGCGAACGCCGTATCAGTTCTCCTTCCTCTCCCGTTATGGAGACGGGCAAAGACCTTGCCTGGGACAAACAGTACTGGAGTTTATGGATTACCAACAACGGCGGTGGCACTATCAAGGATGTATGGACAGCCAGCACTTATGCCGCCAGCGGTCTGTACCTCAGCGATACGGAGACTCCGGGACGTATCTATGCCATGTCTATGGAGCACCATGTGCGTACGGAAGCCCGTTTCAGCAATGCGTCCAACTGGAAAATCTATGCCTTCCAGTTCGAAGAAGAAGGCATTGAAGGCCCCGATTGCCACATGGCGGAAATGTCCAACTGCAAGAACATCGAGTTGATAAACGTATGGATGTATCGCGTAATCCGTGTTTTCATGCCGAAGGAGATTGGCTTCCGCATCTGGGATTGTGAGAATATCACTTTCCGCAATATGCACAACTATACGCAGATATTGCCGGTCATCGAGTTCCCCATCTATGATATGAACAAGGCGCTGCCCGTTTACTCCTGGGACTTTGCCCGCTTGAACATTTCGGGTAATGAAAAGAGTCGTCGCCCGACTTGCGAGGTAATAGACCAGCCCGTAAAACTGGCTACCGGCTTTGAACTGGCTTCCGGTGCCACTACCGACAGTAAAGGAAATGTCTACTTCTGTGAGAACCGTTTGAAGAAGATCTATAAGTGGTCCGCAGATACGAAGCAGATAACGATGATTGCCGATTATCCCTGGAAACCTTTTACGCTGGCTACGGATACGAAGGATAATCTCCTGGTTATCTTCCGTTACGACCCGCAACCGGGGTATATGGTGAACGGCAATCAGGAAACGGCTCCCCAGTTGCCGGATGATAATCCGATGTATAGTGGTTGGGGAAACGGTGGCTGGAGTGCTCTGGGGTATTCTTTCGACCCGGATAATGTGGATGCTACCATGCAACCGATGACGCGTATCGCTACTGCCGAAGCCCGGAATGTGCAGAAGGTTATCCATCCTTCCAGCCGTTGGAGAGGAGATTTCGACAAGATAGTGGCGAGCCTTCCGGAGTACAGTTTTGTGGCTCCCGATGGTGTGACTATCATTCCCGAAACCTATGATCTGGGACGCTCTTGCGCCTTGTTCTCCGTAGTTCCCGGTCAGAAGGAACCGGTTTATGTGGTGAATGAAATGAACAAGACTACCGTCCGGCTTTCCGTAGGTGCCGATGGACGCCTGTCGGAGCAGGAAGTTGTTTGCCCGTTCGGTCAATATAGTAATGTGACCGATGCGGACGGTAATGTCTATATTGCCGATGGCGAAATCTTTGTCTACGATAAATCCGGCAAGGAACAAAGAAGGATACAAGTGGAAGAACGTCCTATCTCGTTGGCTATCGGCGGACGGCAAAAGGATATTCTGTTTGTGACGACTTCCCGCTCTATCTATGGCGTGAAGATCAAGTAGGCCCAAGCTATAGCTATAAAAGAATTAGCCCTTGCAATAAATTCATATTGCAAGGGCTAATCTTTTTATTTCAAGAGCAGAAATTCTTATCTTTCCAGCAAGTCTTTCAGGAAAGCATCCAGTTCTTCGTCCAGTCCTTTCAGAAGTTCTTCGTTCACCAGTAAAGTATCGTCATCCAGCAACAACAGCTCGGCGATTGTTTCTTTCTCGTCATCTACCAATACAAAGGAGAAGGGTTTCAAGATGGTCAGCTTATCGAAAGTTCCTGCATTCTTCAGGTTGCAGAGGATGTTGCTGAGAACGCGTTCTGCGTTTTCGTAGAAATCATCCCCGTCGTACGTCATCCATTCTTCAATGGTTACATTAGCCAGTTCTTCGTCCTCATCGTCAAAGACGGACAATTCACCGGAATTCTGATTGGGTTGCAGATGAATATCCGTAACAATGGTTTGTTCGCAACCGCAGGTGTATCTGCCGATTGCTTTTTTGAGGGTCTCTTCGAGGAGAGTTAATGACGATTGACTGAGCTTCATAATGACATTCTTTCTTAATGGTTGTTCAAAGGTATAAAAAAAATAATTACCTCTGCATCATTTGACTAAAAATCATCATCAAATCGGTTCATTTGCATGTTCAGGCGGGCCAATCCTTCCTTCCGTTCCTGCAATTCGGCCAGATATAGGCTTGTAAAGAAATAATTGGGAACACTCTCACCGGTTATTTTGGTTTCTTGCTTATCGTCCATTTTGTCTACTTGGCGGGCAACGGTTTGTGCCTTCAATGCCCACTCGACGGCGTTGTCTATGCTGTCTTGCATCTCGTAGCCGAAGGCAATGTTATAGGCTGCATACATCTTCTGCTTTCCTTTTTTGCTTTCGTATACCTGTTTCCATAGTTTGATGGCTTCTTCCCAATTCTTCTCTCTTACGTATACGGCAGCATCGCGCATATTTACCGAACCACCGCTGAAAAGGTATCGGCTGGCTGTCTTCCAATAGGGGAGCAGGTGCTTTACGGGTATTGTTCCGCCAAAGTCCGATGCTTGCTTCACCAGGTCTTCTTCGCTGATGAGGTGGGAACGTACGTAGGCTTCACCGTTTCCGTCCTCTTCCCAAAAGATGCTGTCATTGGTGCTTACGGTCACCATCGGTCCTTTGCGGTTGTGCGGTATTGATGAATCG
>OGZX01002860.1_pt1 | contig 12918 bp, 5 predicted proteins | sample 1576881 | NCBI WGS metagenome assembly OGZX01 (sample SAMEA3541542, study PRJEB24748) | human gut metagenome | biome: human gut; feature: human-associated habitat; material: faeces | place: China | collected 2012
TTAAATGTTCCCGATATGAATATCAGTGAAGATACAAAGGATAAAGTCTTGGGACAAGCTTATTTTTTCCGTGCCTGGGCTTACTTTTGGATCGCTCCTTATTACGGGGATAATGGAGAAAACGGAGGTATACCTATTGTAGAGCCGGGTCTGGCAGTAGATGAACTGGATGTACCCCGTGTCAAGAGTGTACGCGATAACTATACTTATTGCATAGAAGATTTTGAAAAGGCAGCCGCATTATTGCCTGACTTTAAAGAATGGGGAGAGGCTGATTACGGCCGTCCGCATAAAACTGCTTGTTGGGCATATATTGCTAAAGTTGCTTTGTTCGATGCTCAGTATGATGCATCTTCTTATGCAACCACTATTGAATATTGTGATAAGGTTATCAACTCAGGAAAGAACCGCCTGTTGGATAATTTCGCCGATGTATTCAAGATCGAGAATAATTACAGTGATGAATATATTTTCTCTTCTCCGTCTTCGGAAGTGGCCGGTTCTTTCCTTCCCGGCGCATTGTTGGAGAATAAAGGTTGGGGGCAATATAACGGTTGGGGGTATTTTACTCCGACAATCGAGTTGGTCGAAGCTTTCGAAGTAGGCGATAAACGTCTGCCTGCCACTATTCTTCAACCAGGTGACAAGTTCTTTTTCCTGGGACAGGAAAAGGTATATTACTCCAATGAAAGTTTGTCCGGTATGCAGTTCAATAAATATATGGATCCGTTCAAGGCGGCAGATGCTATCGGTACGACTGTCAATCCGAACGGCGATAATCCGACAACAAGTCTGAATATACCGTTGATTCGTTATGCCGAAGTGTTGCTAATGAAGGCCGAAGCTTTGATTTGGCAAGGTCAGAACGGAGATGCCTCTTTGAATGAAGTACGTAAACGTGCCGGTTTGTCTCCTAAGCAGAATGCAACGAAGGAAGATTTGATGAATGAACGCCGTTGTGAGTTGGCAATGGAAGGATGGCGACGTGATGACCTGATGAGGCAGAAACGTTTCGGTGAGGTCATGCGCGGATATGCTGCCAAGTACAGTACGGATAAAGGTGCGAACTTCCAGGATTCAAGAGACTATCTCTTACCGATACCACAAGGGGAAAGAGATAAGAGTCAGAATGTTCTTTCACAAAATCCGGGATATTAAATCTAATTATAAATAGAAGGGCGGATTATATTCGCCCTTTTTAACCTTCTAATCATGAAAAAGATCGTATTGATTTTATTGGCCGGGATCTTGTCGGCCGGCACATCCGTTCAAAGTCAGGTGAAGCAAAAAGAGATTCGTCTTGTACAGTATATGCCGAATATGCCTTTCCCTTATAAGATGAAAAACTGGAAAGATATTGCCACACAGCAGGATAAGTTATTTTATGATTTCAATGCTAAAGGGCAGAACCTTCCTCTTATCTGGTGGGATAACTCACAGGTTAATTTCCCTTTCCGGACATTCGGGCTTCCCAGTTATGTGGATAAAAGGCGTTTGGGAGGAAACACCTATGAATCGTTGCCGACAATGGGTTCCCTGATTAGCGCGAGTTTGCTCAAGATAGATAAAAGTAACTATCAGGGAGAAGATTATGTGACAATGATACGTCAGTTCTTTAATAAGAAGAATGGGACAAACCTTATTCTAAACGGACTGAACAGGAAGGCCGGCGAAAGTTTCTGGTATGAGATATGGCCTGCAATGGCTTATTCCATGCTGGTCGATTTATATCCGGCCAAAGAAGAAATGCAGGAGCCGATGAAAATAACTGTGGATAACTGGCTCGAAGCAATCGATGATTTAAGCCAGGGGAGAGAATACCCCGATTTTAACTTTACGGCATTTGACTTTAAGAACCGTAAAGGGTATCATAATAATGTATGGCGTGAACCCGATGCCGCAGCCGGGCTTGCATGGCTGCAATATATTTCCTGGATAAAATACGGTGATCGGAAGTATTTGGATGCGGCTCGTCGATGCATGGCTTTTCTACAGAACCGTCAGGAAGCGGAAGGAACCTTTTATGAGATCATGATGCCTTATGGTGCATACCTGGCTGTCAGGATGAATGCAGAACTGGGTACCCATTATGATGAGTTGAAAATGTTGAACTGGTGTTTTGACGGAAACAATTCCGATCGGGATGGGTGGGGAGTAATGTGTGAACGTTGGAATAAATATGATGTGCATGGATTGGTAGGGCAAAAGAAAGAAGAACAGTATGCCTTTGCCATGAATACTTTCTCACAGGCAGCAGCACTCGTCCCTATTGTCAAATATAATCCGGCTTATTCTGCAACAATCGGTAAATGGATTTTGAACATGGCTAATGCATGCCGTTTGTTTTATTCGGATGAACACCCCCGTAACCGTCAGTCGAGTTCTATCTGGCAGGGAGACCCTCAGCATGTAATATGTTATGAAGGTTTGAGGAAGGATCTGGAACATGGTAATCATTTCGAACCTTTTCAGGGGTTATTGGCTGAAGAAGGTCCTTATGCGATAGGCGACCAGGTAAAAACAATGTCGTCTGCGACAGATATCTGCCTGTATGGTTCGGCATGGGTAGGAATGCTGGCGGCTATTGTCGACACGACCGATGTGGAAGGTATTCTTCAATTGGATTGTAATGCCACCGATTTCTATTCCGACAGGAAATATCCGACCTATTTAATCTTCAATCCTTATTTTGAAGACAAGACCGTTACTTTGAACCTGGATGTCGAAGCACCTGTCGACCTGTATGATCTGGTGTCGAAGCAGTATCTCCGGAAAAATTGCCAGGGAAAAGTGGCCATTTACTTACAGGCCGATCAAGCGGCAACGATTGTTTGCCTCCCTTCTTCGGCTGTCAGGACAAAGAAAAAAGGAAAGTTGATGATCGGTCAGGATGTGATCGACTATTCTCTGTAACATATTTAGCCTATTTATTCTAAATATATTCTTTATATTTGTCACTGTTCTAAGTGCCATAAATAAGATACACTTGCATGAAAAGTTTGCTGGTAATAAAAATATGTTTCATTCTTTTTGTTTCATGTTTCTCTCCGGAAAATATCAGTGCTTCTAACCTTTTGAAATACATTTCAAACATAGACGGGTTGACAAATAATTCGGTTAATTGTATTTTAGAGGATAATGAGCATACTATCTGGGTAGGAACATGGGATGGACTGAATGCGTTCAATGGGAGAGATATACTCACTTTCAGATATAGTAAGAGTAATCTGAACTCGATCAGTAATAATATTATCAGACAGCTCATAGAAAAAGAAGATTATTTGTGGATTGCAACAGATAATGGTATAAACCGGTTGAATAAGAAGACACATCAAATAACCCGCTATTATCTGCAAGCGGATAATAAAATACCCAATCAGGAAAAATCATTTATTCTGGGAAACATAGGAGGGAAAGAGATCATTTGTTTTGTCAGGGGGAAATATTTGTTTCGTTACGATGAACAGACAGATGAATTCAATCCGGTAAAAACGACTTTTACGGATACGGTAAAAGATTATTGTACGGATAATACCGGGAATATTATATTCTTGTTTGAGAATGGAAATGTAAAACAGTTGAATTACAACCGGATACAAGGTGAGCTTAAGGAGGCGGATTTACAGTCTGTCTCCACGGCTGGCCCTGTAAATAAGATATTCAGATCGAACGGCACCCTCATTTTGAATGAGGGGAATATCCTGTATCTACTCAATCCTGATTTTACTGTTTCACATCGTGTAGAACTGGATATTCGTAATTCGGTTTCACAGACGGTACTATTAGGTAAGAAGCTTTATATTAGTTTTATAGAAGGAGGGTGTATCGTCTATGATCTGGATGGAAAGACCTATTCGTATCTGGATGAACTGCCCAGGCAACTGTCTGTGTTTACTATTTATCCGGGTAGCCAGGGTATATTATGGATCGGTACCGACGGGCAGGGATTAGCACAACTGTACTCGTATAATTCTATCTTCCGGACGGTTCACACGCTTCATCCCGTAAGAAGTTTCTGTGAAGTCGATGATAATATATTGGTAGGAACAAAAGGTAGCGGAGTAAAATTACTGAATACGGAGACAAAGCGACTGTCTGATTTTCTGGATGAGAGTAAAGGGTTGATATCCAACTCTGTGTACACGATGAGGAAGAACGGATCGGATGATGTATTTATCGGTACGGAAGGGGCGGGTATTAATATTCTGGAGGCTGGAACCGGTCGATTATTGAAACTGAAAGTCCCGGATAAGTATCCGGCGTTTAAAGCCGTTTACAGTATTTGTTTTACGAATAACGACTCGCTGCTCTGGATAGGAACTTCCGGTTATGGATTAATTAAAATGGATATTTCGAAAGAAAATGGTGTATATAAGGTAGATGGTTTCCGGCAATATACTTCATCCGATAAAAACAGTTCATTGAATAATGACGTGGTTTATGCTATTACCTCAAGCCCCGATGACCGTTTTTTATGGTTTGGTACACGGGGCGGCGGATTGAACCGGATCGATATTCCCAACAACGGAATCTGCTCACTGGAAGATATCGATACGAATATTTTACTGACCAATAATGACGTATTGTCTTTATTATATGATGAGAATAATATCTGGATAGGAACTAGTTATGGGTTAAACAGGCTGGATAATCAGGGGGGGGATCTTCAACTTTTCCAATATGCCAATGAACAGCTGAGCAACAAGACAATCCATGGCATATTGAAGGGAGATGACGGGAATATCTGGTTTAGTACGAATCAGGGATTATCCAATCTGAATATCCCGGATAATAAGATTGAAAATTATACATTTAGGAACGGACTGCAAAACGATGAATTTTCGGATGGTGCTTATTTTAAGGACAGTAGAGGATTTTTATATTTTGGAGGCGTAAGTGGATTAAGTTACTTCAATCCGCAAAATATGCATTTACGTGAGTTTACACCTCCGCTCGTTCTCAGCAGTCTGAAGATTTACGATAGTGTCCAGAATATCCATGACAGGATAAAACAGGATGTCTTGAAACTCAATTATGAGGAGAAGTTCGTGACTTTTACGTTTATCGCTAAAGACTTCATTAATAATGATAATTGTGAATATGCCTATCGGTTGAAAAATCATTCGGATAACTGGATTTATGTAGGTAATAATCCCAATATAGTTTTTACCCAACTTCCACCGGGAAAATATCAGCTTGAAGTGAAGAGCACCAATGGCGATAAAGTTTGGGGTGACAATACTTATAAGCTGATTATAAAGATGGGATATCCGTGGTGGTTCAGTATCCCGGCTTTGGTTGTCTATGGGGTCTTGTGTTTAATTCTATTTTTCATTACCAGGTCTGTGATAAAGAATCGCATCCGCTTAAACCGCCAGGTGTTGATTGCACAGATAGAGAAACAGCATGAACAAAAGTTTTACGAGTCGAGACTGAATTTCTTTACCAATGTGGCTCATGAATTCTTTACCCCGTTGACATTGATCTATACTCCTGTCCAGTATTTGTTGGAACAGTCGGGGCTGGATAAAGAGACGGAGAAATATTTGTTGATTATAAAAAATAACGCAGAGCGGATGCAAAAGCTGATTAGTGAACTTATGGAATTCCGTAAGACTAAGTCCGGTAATATGGATTTGCATCCGGAAAATATGGAGGTCGAGTCATTTATAGAGTCTGTATCCGGCAATTATGTGGATATACTGAAGGAAAACAAGATCGATTTCAAGATCGATATACATGATACCACTCAGATCTATTCGGACCGGAATGCTTTGGAGAAGATTGTTTTCAATCTTTTATCCAATGCTTTTAAATATACTCCGGGTTATGGATATATCCGTTTGGAGGTATTTCAGGATGCGACTCAAAACAATAGACTGCATTTGATTATTCGAAATTCGGGGAAAGGGTTAACCGAACAGCAGATGTCCGAAATTTTCGATAAGTTCAAAATCTTTGATACGCCGCGTTTGAATAACTCAGTCAGTAACGGGATCGGTCTGAACCTGACCAAAAGCCTGACCGAATTATTGGGAGGAGAAATAAAAGTAAATAGCGAATTGGGTAAGTATGTCGAATTCCAGGTAAGTATTCCATCTTTATCTGTGGATAGTTCTTCTATTATAATTGATGAAGAAGTCATACAAAAAGAACAAAAAATGGGAAAAGAGCCGGAACTTCATAAGGAAGTGAAGGTCCTGATCGTAGAAGACGAGAAAAATATCCGGAGTCTGTTGAAGGATATTTTATCGGATTATGATATACGGGAGGCAAATAATGGCCTGGAAGCCCTTAAGGAAATAGAGAAAAATCATCCGGACATCATCATTAGTGATATGGTTATGCCTGATATGGACGGAATCACTTTGATCGACCACCTGAAATCTGATGTAAAGACAAGCTATATCCCGATTATTGGAATATCGGCGAAAGCATCGGTCAGCGATCAGGTCAATGCTTATAATCATGGGGCGGATGCCTATATAGGAAAGCCTTTCCATCCGCGGCAAATCATATCGACCATAGAGAATCTGTTGTCGAGGCAGGCTCTTTTAAAGGACTATTTCAATTCGAGTCTGTCGTCTCTGAAGGTTAAAGACGGATTTATTCTTCATCCGGAAGATGAGGCTCTTATCCAAAATGTAACTGATTTTATCAATGAGAACATAGATGACGAGGCGCTTAGCCCTTCTGCTGTTGCCGATTTCATTGGAGTAAGCAAAGCTACTTTATATCGTAAGTTTAAGGAAATAATGGATAAAACTCCCAGTGAGTTTATTAGAAATATCCGATTGGAATATGCTGCTAAATTATTGCGGAGTACAAAATTTACCGTATCGGAAATTATGTTTAAATCCGGATTTTCCAATAAGTCTTATTTTTATCGTGAATTCTTAAAACAGTATGGCGTATCTCCTAAAGATTATAGGAATCAGTAAGAAATAAAAGAAAAGAGGAAATCCTGTTAAAGGATTTCCTCTTTTGTATTCATTACCAACCGGTAGGTTGGCTGATGTTCGGGTTGGCTGTCACTTCCTGTTGTGGCAGTGGCCATGAATCGTATTTAGGAAATATACAATTACGTGTTTCAATTGTAACGTATGAATTGTCATTGGGGTTCCAGGCTCCGTAAATTGTGCCTTTCATCACTTCGTTTCCGATGTTCCAACGGCGGATATCATCGTAGCGTTTGCCTTCGAAACTAAGTTCAATACGACGTTCGCGACGGTATAATTCACGTACTTTTTCCTGTGTATTGTAAACCGATTTATCCATATTCGGCATACCGGCGCGATGGCGGATCATATTAATGTATTTTTCTACATCCGGATTTTGCCAGTCTCCTGTTTCTACCAAGCATTCAACGTAATCCAATAACACTTCTGCGTATCGGTAGATCATGAAATCAAGGCTACCTCCCGCTGATGCGCGATCTTGCTCGTCGATATACTTTTTTACTAAATAACCGGAACGGGATGCTCCACTCTTTCCTATGTAGTCACTACTATTGGGATTAAACGGCTCAAATGTGTAATTGGAGATCGACGTATTATCGTTCGGCAGTAAAATCGTTGCATACAAACGAGGGTCTCTTGCTTTATATAACGGATCTTTTTGATATTGTTCGCGTTCTGATGCCGGAAGAGACTGGATTGTTTTTCCATCAATTGTTTCGTATGTATCGATCAATGATTTTAATGGTGCACTTACGCCCTGTCCTCCCAGTATGGTAGACATATTTCGAAACCATATATTATCCAATCCGTTGGATTTGAACATTATTCGTTCTTTGTTCTGCTCGCCCACATAACTGAACAAATCGTGGTAGTTTTTACCGGGATCATCGTTTTCCGAAGATGAATAATAGAGTTCAAAAACACCGGAGTCGATTAATTTTTTTGCCGCATCTTTTGCTATATCGTATTGATGGAATTGTAGGTTAATATCCATTTTCAATGCTAAAGTGGTAGCTTTTGACATACGATCGCGACGTCCTTCATCCCATAAGAAAGGAAATACATCATTATCTGTAATACTCAGTACTTCATCCAATTCACGATTGATAAATTCCAGACATTCGTTGACGGTATTACGAGCTTTGTAGATGTCGACTGGCAGCAATGATTCTTCTACAATAGGTATACCATCGTTGCGGCCATACCAGTTGAGTAAACGGATATGGTACCATGCACGCCAGATCTTAGCTTCAGCCTTCATTCTTGTACGTTCTCTTTCATCTGCAAAATATGCATTATCAACGTGCTCCAGAAAACGGTTACAGCGTCGTATGCGAAGATAATAGTTTTTCCAGGCATCAAAATAATACTCCCAACCGGTCGGTTTGTTGTTGTCTGTGGGAGGTACGAGCGAACCATTACCTAAGTTAACTATACGTTGGTCGAAATTAGAATAAAAGTACATGTTATCGGTTGCTCCTTCCAGGAAGACAAGGCTCAATTCATCGCCTCCCCACGCACCTTTTATCCAAAGCTTGCATTGATCCAATGCCGCAGAGCACTCGTTCATGGTGGCCCAAAATTGGTCGTCGGAAACCTCTGTTGGATGATTTCTTTCCAAAAAATCATTACATCCGCTAAAAATCGACATTGTGCAGGATAGTAATGCTATTTTTACTGTTGATATTGTATTCAGTTTCATAATTTGAAATTTATAATCGGATTAGAAATTAAGACTTACACCCGCAGAATATGTCCGGACAAGCGGATAAGAACCTCTTTGACCGCGGTTTTCCGGATCTGTTAGCTTTTCTTTTGCAAAAGTGAATGGGTTCTGTGCATTCAGATACACATAAATATTAGTGATCCCAATTTTCTTTAGTCCCAGCTGATCGAATGTATAGCCTAACTGTATGGATTTAACACGGCAGAAACTGGCATCAAAATACCAGAAGTCGGATGTGTGATAATTATTTCCATAAGAAGAATTAGGAGCAAGTCGCGGATAACGTGCATTGACATTTTCCGGAGTCCAGTAGTCCAGTTGTGCTTTCAATGGAGTAGATCCGTCACCGGATGTGTTCAGACCAAATGAAAAAGGTTCCGAGTAATAAGCATCCACACCCGTTACACCCTGAAACAATACATCCAGACTCCATTTTCTATAATTTAAAGAAATATTGGCAAAGTAACTTAGATTTGGTTGTTCCGAACCTCTGATTTCCCGGTCACCTGTTGTAATTTTACCATCATTGTCTCTGTCAATATAATGAATATCACCAGGCTGCTGGCCATCGAAAATAACAACACCTTCTTTGGGTATCCATTCTCCGGCTTCATTTTTAGTGAAATCACTTTCTTGTAGTAAGCCGTTGGTAGGATAAATATAATAACTGTCTAAAGCGTATCCTATCTGATTGATTCTATTTCCCTTGTCATAAGGAGCTCCGAATAATTCTTCAATTTTATTCTTGTTTTGGGATAGGCCTCCATGAATGTTGAAACCAAAGTCTTTTGTTAGTTGTTTTCCATAATTCACATCCAGTTCCCAACCTCTGTTACGTACCGTTCCTGAGTTGATAGGAGCAGAGCCGATGCCACCGATAAAGGAAATAGGAGGTTCTATAATCATATCGGTTGTTTTCTTGTCGTAATATTCGAATGTAACGGCAAAGTCTCTGAATAAACGGATATCTGTACCGATATTTAACATATGTACTGTTTCCCATGTGATATCCGGATTTCCGAATACTGTTTCATTACCATTTGTCCCATCGATAAGCGTCTGATATTTGTATAACCCGATATTCTCATTACCGAGTAATCCGTAAGAAGCTCTAAGTTTGAATTCGTTCAGTTTACTCTTGAGTGGTCTCATGAATGCTTCTTCATGAATATTCCATCCGGCTGCAACAGAGGGAAATACTCCGAATTTGTTACCTTTATCAAAACGGGAAGAACCGTCCCGTCGAATTGTCCCTTCTATCAGGTAACGACGGTCGTATGTGTAATTCGCTTTTGCAAATAAAGAAGCCATGGCCCATTGATCCCAGTCACCGTCGTTCGTTAACTCCTGATTGTATCCTCCGATAGCGAACAGACGGTGCTTTTTGCGTTCTAAAGTATATTCTGCAGTAGCTCCGATATAGTAGTAGCTGGAACGTCCCTTTTCCGCTCCGTGATAAGCCGACCATGTTTGCAAGAATGCTCCGGAATTGTAATCGAAGAAATTCCAGGCAGCACGTTCCTCTCTCTTGGCACTACTGCTTACCCGATAAGAATATTGGCCACGTAAAACTAAATTCGGGATTACTTCCCAACGGGGAGCAATATTGATACTGACATTGTCTTCCAGATAATTTCTGATACCTCCACGTTCCATCAAAGCTGCCGGGTTTCGTTGTTCCGGACGGTTTCCATAATAGACTTGATTGTTACCCTCTTTCATCGGATAACGTGCTACTGTTGTAGGAGGTGTTGAATACAGATAATCCAACACGCCTGTTAATGGTTCGTCCCGGTTGGTACGGTATGAATTGAAGTCCATGTTTACAGATAAATTATCTAACAGGCTGACAGACGTGTTTGCCCGAATATTCAGTCGGTCTGAATTCGTGTTATCTATCAATGCGTCATTTTTCAGATAATTGGCCGTCAAGGCAAAACGTGCCAGGTTACCACCTCCCGATACGGAAACGGAATGACTTTGAACAGAACCGTTTTTAAACATATAGTCAGTCCAATCGGTATTCGGATAATTGATAGGATCTTCTCCGGAAAGTGTTTTAGCGATCGCATCGTCGCTAAAAGTCGGCGAACCTCCGATATTTTTCTGGGCTACGTTGACCATTTGCATGTATTCTGCCGCATTGGCGAATTCCGGAAGATAGGTTGCTTTCTGAATACCGTAGTAACCATTGTAAGAGACATTAATCTTACCCGGTACACCACGTTTTGTCTTTACGACAATAACACCGTTTGCTGCGCGTGAACCGTAGATCGCTGCCGCTGCCGCATCCTTCAAAACGGTAATACTTTCAATGGTGTTTGGATCCAGGTTATTCATATCCATAGGGACTCCGTCGACCAATACCAACGGATCGCTGCTTCCCAATGTAGAGATACCACGTATCTTAATCGAAGCACCATCTGCTCCCGGCAAACCGGAGCCCTGTGTCACATTTAAACCGGTGATACCACCCTGTAATGATTGCGACAGATTTGTGATAGGGCGGCTGTTCAGGTTTTTGGAAATGTCTAACGAAGCGACAGAAGAGATCGAGTTTAACTTCTTTTCTTCTGAGAATCCCGTTACAATCACTTCGTCCAACTCCTCTGTGTCTTCCGACATGGAAACAGTCAGGTTACTGATTGCACGGTTGACGACATATTCTTGTGGTTTGAAACCAAGATAATTGAAAATCAGAATGTCACCTCGTTTGGCCTTAATTGAAAAATAACCGTTTTGGTCGCTTACTGTGCCTAAAGAAGTGTTTTTAATAGTAATATTTACGCCGGCCAAAGGAAACGGAGGTTCCGAATTTTCCAGAACCTGACCCTGAATAGTCCAGGCCCTGTCATCTGTCTGGCTAACGACAGGTTGTTCGTTTTCTTTTCTGGCGATAGCAATATAATTATCTATCTGTTTGAAAGTATAGTTGTTACCGAGCACAGCCGTCAATGCCTCTTTTATGTCTGAAGTACGAATATTGACAGATACGCTTTTATCACCTGCCAGCTCTTCCGTACTATAGGCGATTTTAATACCGGATTGCTGCGATATAGCATCCAGTATTTTTTCTATCCGTGCATTTTTGAAAGATAGGTTTAAAGGATGATTTTGTTCTAAAAGCGATTCAAATGCATGTGCACTAAAAGAAACTGTTGATAATAAGCCACTAAGTAATAATAAGAATAATGATCGTTTTAAGACTTTTTGTGCTTTGTAAAAGTCTTCCGATATTCTTTTTTCCATAAATTTGTAATTTACAGGTTAAACGAAAATGAAACTATTGTTTTTAATCTGTTACAGAGGCGGTATCTGATCCATACTGCCTTTGTTGTTTTTCATAATAAATATTTTCTACGTCATTTCTCCTCCTTTATTTTTTTAATGTTAATAGTATTAGTTCCTGTTCTCTCTAGCTTGACTTCTGAAGTATAACTGATAACTTCCAGCAACTTGTCAAGGTCTGTATCTTTTTCGGCAATCAGTGAGTAGCGGTTGTTTTTCAAATTCTCATCCTGATAAACCACTGTAAAGTCATACCAAAGTTGAAGTTTGTTGATTATTTCATCCAGTGTTGCATGTTTGAAGATGTATTTGCCGTCGATCCATGAGGTATAAAGTTCGGTATCCACTATCCGGATATTTGTCCGGTCGTTTTCTTTGTTATAGGTAAACTGTTCGGATGGTGTGATTATCTGTGTGTCCCCCTGATTAGCACGCACTGAAACAGAGCCTTCGATTAAGGTTGTACTTATTGTTTTGTCTTTTGCATAAGAACAAACATTGAAAGTCGTTCCCAATACGTGTATTTCCATTTCGTTGGCTTTTACAATAAATGGTTTCTCCTTGTCTTTTGCTACTTCAAAGAAGGCTTCGCCTATTAAAGTTACTTCTCGTTTGTTTCCTGTAAACAATGTCGGGTAGATCAATTCTGATTCGGAGTTTAAATGAATGTGAGTTCCATCGGAAAGGATCAGTTGATACGTTTTTCCTTTTGGGATGATAATATGATTATTCTGTATTTTATTCTCAGCAATTTTGTCTTTTGTTTCATAAACGAGCTTTTTTTCAGCATCATTTTTTATGGTGATATGTTTTTGTTGTCTGGCAAACGATCCTTCGTTCAACTTGATCGTTTCTCCATTCTCCAGTAATAAAGTCGGTTGGTCATAATCATTCACATTGACTTTACTGATAGGAGCTGTTTGGTGCTCATTGGTAAAGAATACA
>OGZX01002866.1_pt1 | contig 12905 bp, 10 predicted proteins | sample 1576881 | NCBI WGS metagenome assembly OGZX01 (sample SAMEA3541542, study PRJEB24748) | human gut metagenome | biome: human gut; feature: human-associated habitat; material: faeces | place: China | collected 2012
AATCGAACCGGGGACACAAGGATTTTCAGTCCTTTGCTCTACCAACTGAGCTATGACACCTTTTTTGATTGCGGGTGCAAAGATATATAGTTTTTTTTATACCGCAAGGCTTTTGAGGGAAAAATATCGAAAAAAGGTGTCTCTTCCCTATATAGGACGAGACACCTTGTTACTAAATGGGAATCGAATCCTTCGATTTAGTCGATATTCGGATTGATGCTGTGCCAGTCTTTGATGGCAGGCAACACGCCCATTCCTATTACTTCGTCGCGCAGGGTGCAGAGGTGGGCATAGCTTTCTTTCAGCTTGGCTTCCTCTTCGGGAGTGCCGTTCAGCTCTTTGTAGTGTACGCCGTCTTTGGTGATTTCGGTTTCCATCGCCATCATGATGTGGTCGAATCCGTGGCTGTGTACATATGTACCGGCAGGCCAGCGGAAGGGTTTGCCACCCATAGCGGCTGCTATCATTTCGATAGAAACGTATGCCGGGCTTTGGAAGGAAGAGCGACCGCGCAGGGCGATGATGTTGGCGCCGCCTTTGGTTACTTTCGTCTGGATTTCTGCCCATTGTTCTTTGGTCAGGGCGGGAGTACCGATGATGTCGAGCAACGGTTTGCCTTCTACTTTGGCGGTAGAGGCGTATACGGCCATCTGTTCGCCGTGACCGCCGTAAGTGCGGCAGTTCTCGATCTTGTCGGGAGCGATACCGAAGTGCTTGGAAAGTTCGCTACGCAGACGGGTGCTGTCGAGAGCCGCCAGTGTAGTAACTTGCGAGGGCTTCAAACCGGAATACAACAACGTAATCAGACCGGTGATGTCGGCGGGATTGAAGATGACAACTACGTGCTTCACGTCCGGGCAGTAGGCTTTCACGTTCTTGCCGAATTCTTCGGCGATGGCGGCGTTGCCTTTCAGCAAGTCTTCGCGGGTCATGCCGGCTTTACGGGCGGCACCGCCGGAAGATACTACATACTTGGCGCCGGTCAGCGCTTCTTTGATGTCGGAAGTGTAAGTGAGGTTCAGACCTTCGAAACCACAGTGGAACAGTTCTTCTGCCACACCTTCCAGTCCGGGAGCATAGGGGTCGTACAGACAGATGTTCGGAGTGAGGTGCATCATGATTGCCGTTTGTGCCATGTTGGAGCCGATCATGCCGGCTGCGCCGACGATAGTCAATTTTTCAGTTGTAAGAAATTCCATAATCTTTGAATTTATTTAAAGGTGAATAACGTCGTTTTTTGCAGGAAGAGTGAATCTGCTTCTCTTCTGCGCTACAAAGATAACCTTTTTAGCGAGTAGTTGTTCATAGAAAAAAGTTATCTTTTAGAGTGAAAAGTTATTCCTTATCTCTATCTTTGTCACATAATGACGTAAAATGGACTTTGTATGAGCATTGAATTAGGAAAATACAATACGCTGAAAGTAGTAAAAGAGGTGGATTTCGGTCTGTATCTGGATGGCGGGGAAGAGGGGGAAATACTGCTCCCGTCCCGTTATGTCCCCGAAAACTACGAACTGGGTGGCGACTTGGAAGTATTTATATACCTGGATAATGAAGAACGGCTGGTAGCTACTACGCTGACGCCGCTGGTGCAGGTGGGACAGTTTGCCTGCCTGGAAGTGGCATGGGTGAACGAATACGGCGCTTTCCTGAACTGGGGACTGATGAAGGATCTCTTTGTTCCTTTCCGCGAACAGAAGATGAAGATGCAGGTGGGGAAGAAATACGTTGTCCATGCCCATCTGGATGATGAGAGCTACCGGATTGTAGCTTCGGCAAAGGTGGACCGCTATCTCTCCAAAGAAAAGGCAACGTATGAGCCGGGACAGGAAGTGGATATCCTTATCTGGCAAAAGACCGATTTGGGTTTTAAGGCGATTATAGAGAATCAATATAGCGGTTTACTGTACGAAAGCGAGATATTCCAGCCCCTACGCACGGGCATGACGCTGAAGGCTTATGTGAAGCAAGTGCGCGAGGATGGCAAAATCGATCTCATACTTCAGAAACCGGGCCAGGCGAAGGTGGAAGACTTCTCGAATACTTTGTTGGAGTATATCCGCGAACATGGCGGACGCACGTCTCTGAACGACAAAAGCCCGGCGGAAGAGATTTACGACACCTTCGGCGTTAGCAAGAAAACCTTCAAGAAGGCTGTGGGAGATTTGTACAAGAAGCGCCTGGTGGTGCTGACGGAAGAGGGGATTGTAATGAGTGACTGAGTACTAACCCCTAATCACCAATAGGGTTTTCCCTATTCAAGAATAGAGAGAAACAAATGGATAGGGGAAATCATTCCCCTATTTTTGTTCTCACAGAAGAATAGACATATTTAGTATGAACTTGTAAAAATCGCTATTATGAAACGAATCTTATTTATATTTATAGCCGCTATGATGAGTACCGCTGTTTGCAGTGCGGCAATGAGCAACAGCAAAGTGCGCAAAGAAACTCTTTTCCTCACGGATAAGATGGCCTACGAACTGAAGCTCAATACAGAGCAGTATAATGATGTGTACGAAATAAACTATGACTTTATTTCCGGCATACGCTACCTGATGGATGACGTGCTTCGTGGTGAGGAGTGGGCTTTGAACCGCTACTACGACTACCTGGATGTGCGCAACGACGATCTCCGTTGGGTGATGAACAGCCAACAATACAACCGCTTCATGCAGGCTACCTACTTCTACCGTCCGGTGTATGTTAGTGGCAGAAGCTGGTCTTTCAGGGTTTACATCACTTATACCAACCGCAATCATTTTTATTTCCCCCGTCCATATCACTATCGCACGTATAGTGGCGGACATTATCGTACCCATTATAATAATGTGAGCTATTATCGCGGTCGTTATCATCATCCCCATTACAGCGGTGTTTATCGCATACGGGATAACAAGACGTACCACACAACCCGCCGTTCCGCCTTCGGTTCGGTCAATATCCGCCCCAACTCAAGCGTTCGTCCGGCAGGGAAGAAGGATGTGGTTACTACAAGACGCAGCAGCAGTAATGTTCGCAGCAGCAGTAGCAGCAATCGCAGTAATAGTAGTAGTGTCCGTAGTAATACCACCAATACTAACCGCAACAGCAGCAATGTACGTAGCAGCAGTAGCACCCGTCGTAGCAGTTCTGCCGATGGTGGTACCCGCCGCGAGAGTGTAAAGAAAGAAAACACAAAAACTAAAGATTCCAATAAAAGTTCCGGCCGTACCAGGGTAAGTACGGATAGCAAAGAGAAGAAAAGTTCTGCTACCCGTTCTTCCCGTTCCTCAGAGAGAACAAGGAAATAGAGGCCGTGAAAACAAACTCCCCTCTTCTGTCGTTCAAGGCAGAAGAGGGGAGAAATCAAACACAACAACTAAAATTATACGTGTTGCAAGGTAATCTTGCCGGGGAATATTCCCCTTTTATTCGATAGGTTCTCCTTTATAGAAGTCCAATATCTTAGTGCGGAACAGATAATCGTATTTGGCTTGCAGTTCGTCGGACTGGGCCTTCATCAGATTCTGTTTCGCTTCGTTGTACTCCACTGCGTTGGCTTTCCCGTTCTCATACTTCTCACTCATTAGTCTGAAAGACTCTTCGCTGGCAAGGGCAGCGGTGTGGCTGCTGGTGTACTTGCTTTCGGCGGCGGTGGCGTTGTACCATGCCTGCTGGATTTCTTTGTAAAGCGTCTTCTTGGCATTGTCCAGTTGCAGCGCGTAGTTATCGCGTTGCAGGCGTGCCGTGCGCACCCGGTTACGGGTAGCCAGGCGGTTGAAGATGGGTACACTGAGATTGAAACCCACGTATTTGCTGAAGTTATCGCTCATCTGCTGGCTGAAGGTGCGGTTGATGGTAGAGTAGTAGTTCGTACCGAGGCTACCGTTCAGGCTCAACTGCGGATAGAAGTTACTTTGGGCAATGCGGATGTTATGAGTGCTGCCTTCCAGGCGGAACTGTGCTGCCTGAATAGCAGGCTTGCTGCCCAGTGCAGTCTGGAATATCTCGTCCGGTGGAGTCAGGGGCATCAATTCCAGATTGACGGCAGGAGATTCCAGGTCGAAACCTTCCGGCGTCTCCAATTCAATAAGTTGGCTGAGGTCGAGCAACGCCAGTTTATAATTGTTGTTGGTCTGCACTACGTTCATCTCGTCTTGTGCCACACGCGACTTGGCTTCTGCCAGTTCTGCCGGAGAAGCTTTGCCCAGTTCTGCCAGACGGCTGATGCGGTTGTATTGCTCTTTGCTCAACTCTACCTGTCCCAATGCCACTCCGTAAAGTTCTTCATTGAACAGTACTTGCAGGTAGGCAGAGGCTATGTTGATGGAAATATCTTCTTTCGCTTTCTCCAAATCAGCAATCGCGGCTTTCAGGTTCAGCTTCGCCAGTGCATACTGGTTGGGAATCTCCAAACCGGTAAATATCGGGATGCTGGTGTTCAGGCTCATGTTGGTGCCGTGGCTGCTGGTGTTGACGTATACCGTAGAGTAGTCGCCCGTGTCTTCGTTCTTGATGGCGGTCTGCGTACGTCCCCAGTTCCAGCTTTGGCCGGCGCTACCGTTCAGGTTCGGCAGGCGTGCCCACTTGGCGGTGCTTACGTCTACGACGCTTTGCTCGGCAGAGTTGGCGGTCTGACGTATGCTGATGTTGTGCTCGATGGCGTAGTCTATGCACTGGCGCAATGTCCAGCGTTCCTGGGCTTGTGCCGAAGCACAGCCCAGCAGGACGAGGTATAAGAATATCTTTTTATTCATGTTATATTATCTATTTAAAGCTGGTTTCTGAAACATCTTGATTAGTCTTTCAAAGCACCGCGAATCTTGTCGCCGGTATTGATTCCACTCTTGATGGCAATCTTGATACCGTCGCTCATGCCTACCTGAATCGGTCTGCGGTCGAACTTCTGCTCCGGTATGCTGTCCGTCAATACATAGACAAAGGTACTGTCGTTGCTGAATTCAACAGTGCTTTCCGGCAAAGCCAGCGTCTTGGTGGCGCGTTCCAATACGATTTCCGCATTGGCTGAGTAGCCCGAACGGATCTGTACACTGTCCGGTGCTGCTACGGCGGCTTTTATCTCGAACTGGTTGGCGCCGTTTTCTTCTACGCCCTTCGGAGAGATGTACTCCAAGACGGCATTGAACGAAAGATTCTGCAAAGCACCGATGGTCAGTTTCACCGGCATTCCTTCGTGTACACGTCCCACTTCCGTTTCGTCGATGTTGCCGCGGAAGATCAGGTCGTTCATATTGGCGATGGTGGCAATCGTGGTCCCATCGTTGAAGGTGTTGCTCATGATAACCGAGTTACCCACTTTGATGGGCACGTCCAGAATCAGTCCGTCGATGGTAGAACGGATCAGCGTGCTACTGAACGAAGCGCTGTTCTTGGTGATACCTTCTTTGATGATTTCCAGATTGTCCTTGGCTGCCTGCAATTCTTCGCGGGCTTGCTTTATGGAAACTTCGCCCTTCTCGTACTCTTCGGCGCTGATCAGCTTGTCTTTATACAGCTTTTCGATGCGGGCAAAGTCTGTTTCGGCTTGTGTGGCGTTGATCTCTGCCAGGCGCACGCGGCTCTCTGCCGAGTTCAACTGTCCCAGTTCGGGGATTACCTTCACTTTGGCAATTACCTCACCTTGCTTCACGCTTTGTCCGGCTTCTTTGTATACTTCGGAAATGATACCGGAAATCTGCGGCTTGATAAGAACTTCATCTCTCGGCTCTACCTTACCGGTAGCTACGGTAGTCCTTTCGAGGTCTGTCACTTCGGGAACGATGGTTTCGTATACCGTTGCTTTGGGTTGGGACTTTTGGTACAGGAATACAAACGTCCAGATAAAGATGGCAGCTACTACTACCAGTAATGCGATTTTCAGATACTTTTTCGTTTTCATCTTATTATTGTATTATTATTTATTTCTACTTTATTTGTTTCTCATTAGTACATTGGCATATTACCACATCAGCACATTACCACGTTATCACTCATCCCTTATCGCCTCGATCGGTTTGATGGCCATGGCTCGGTAGGCAGGTGCGATTCCGGCAGTTACGCCCAGCGCCATTACCATTAGGGCAGCACCTACTGCCATTCCGAAACTTACCTGGAAGTTGGCGGGCTGTCCGGAGCTTTTCATGCCCATATCCATCATTTGCAGCAGGAATACGGAGAACGAGATGCCCGCCATGCCGGCAATCAGCGTCAGCACCATACTCTCGGTGAGTATTTGTTCCATGATGGTGCGTGGGGTGGCGCCTATGGCGCGGCGGATACCTATCTCGGTCGTGCGTTCCTTTACGGTCACCATCATGATGTTCGATACACCGATGACACCGCTTATCAAAGTACCCAAGCCAATCATCCATACCAGTATGTTGATGCTCTTGAAGAGTTGGTCGACCATTGAGAACATCGCTTCCGCATTCAGCATTGAGATGGCTTGATTGTCATCCGGGTGTATCATGTGGTGCTGTTTGATGACACTTTCTATGTAGGGTTGGCGTTCCGTCACCTTGTAGCCCGGCTTCATGGTGAAGCACATCAGGCCGATGTCATCTCCTATGTTGTAGGCTGCGGCATAGGTGGTGAAGGGAATACTGATGCTCTCGTCTGCACTACCGTTAATTTGTATGTTCCCGCCTGTGTCACCTGACACCCCAATGACTTGGTAGTAGATGCTGCCTGCTTTTACGAACTTCCCGCAAGGATTGACATCCTTGCCGAACAGGTCTTCGCTGATCTTTTTGCCAATGAAGCACACCTTGCGTTTCTCTAATATGTCAATATCATTAATGAAACGTCCGTACTTCACTTTCTGCTCTTCTATATAAGTATAGTCGGGATAAAGTCCTTTGACGACGGCGTCCGAACTCTTCTTGTCTTGATAGACGATGGTTTCTCCCCACCGGCTCTGCTGGCTGGTTACGACGCCTACCCCTTCTACTTTGCGTACCCGTTCTATATCTGACTGATCCAAGCTCCACCATCTGCCTTTGCGGAAACCTTTGTACGCTTCGCCGGTCTTCTGCGGCCAAACGAATGCCGAGTTCTGTGCAAAACCCTCGAAGGTGCTACTCATCAGTCCTTTGAAGCCATTGCCGCCGCCCATCAGGGTCACCAGCATAAAGATGCCCCAGAATACGCCGAAGGCCGTCAACAAACTACGCGTCTTGTTGCGTGTGATGGTCGTCAGGATTTCGTTGAATGTATCTAAGTCGAATTTCATAATCTTCTGTAATTCTATAGTTATTAGTATCTGCCTTTAGTCTGCCCGCAGTGCTTCTATCGGGCGTGTCCTTACGGCCTTCAGTGCGGGGAACAGTCCTGCCAGCGTGCCTGCTATTATCAAGGTCAGTGTGGCGCGGATGGCTATACCCAAGTCTACCGTGGGGTTCAGGAACATGGTTGCCTGGTCTACACCGATGTCCATAACTTGCTTTCCCGACACCATATCCATATATTCCGTGGCGCCGATACCTGCCACCATTCCCAGATAACCGAAGAAGGCGGTGATAACCACACTTTCTACGATGACAAGTTTTAATATAGACCAGGGACGTGCTCCCAGTGCCTTGCGTATACCGAATTCCCGGGTTCGTTCCTTTACTGTAATCAGCATGATGTTCGATACGCCTACGATGCCGCTCAGCAGGGTAAAGAGGCCGATAATCCAGATGGCAGTCCGCATATAGCCGCTACCTTTGTTCATTTGCAGCATTTGGGTGAAGCGGTTCCATATCCAGATGGCTCCATCGTCGGTCTTGTCAAACCGCTGGTGGGCACCGATGGCGGCCCGGTAGTCCGCTTCGAAGGCTTCGTTTTCTTCTACGGTGTTCAAGTCTTTGATGGTCATAAGGATGTTGTTCAGCTTGTCGCCTTTGTTATAGACCAGTTGCAGGGTGCTGAAGGGAATGTATACGTCTTGTCCGCCGGTGTTTCCTTTATCCTTATATACACCTACTACCTGGAACATCACGCCGCCCATATTGAGCATCTTTCCCAGCGGGGTAGCTCCGTGTTTGAAGAGGGACTTCACCGAGCGTTCGTTGATGACGGCTACTTTTCGCTTCTCCTGGATGTCCAGTTCGTTGATGAAGCGACCTTTGACCAGCTTGGGACGTTCTATTTCTATATAGTTGGGATGTACGCCCATCAGCATTTCGTTGACGTATTCGTTGCCATAGCTGATGACCATACTGTTCTGGCGTATTACGGCTCCCACGCTTTCCACGTGGTCCTTCATGGTTTGGGTGATATCGATGTCTTTGTTGTTCAGTTGTATTCTTCGTCCTTGCTTCAGTCCGTCGTAGGGTTTGCTGGTCCATCCGCCTGACACGCGTATGGAGTTCATGGCGAGCGAAGACATCTGTTCGTTCTGTGCATTCATGATTCCGTTGCCGGTTCCCAGCAGAAAGATAAGGATGAAGATACCCCATGCCACGGCAAAACCCGTAAGGGCGGTACGCAATTTATTGCGTCGGATGGTGGCGAATATTTCTTGCCAAAGGTCTATCATACTCTTTCTTTTATTTCATGATTCCGTCTTTTCCGAATGGAGAAGCGTCGTGACTCAGGTTTTCTTCAATACTGCCTATGATACCGTCCTTGATGTGGATAATCTTGTCCGTTTGGTTGGCTACGCCGCTTTCGTGGGTTACCACGATGATGGTCATGCCCGTCTTATGCAGGTCTTTCAATATCTGCATCACCTCTACGGAAGTCTTACTGTCCAGTGCGCCGGTAGGCTCGTCGGCAAGGATAATCTGCGGTTGGGTGATAAGTGCGCGGGCGATGGCTACACGCTGCTTCTGACCGCCGGACATTTCGTTCGGCATATGGTGCGCCCACTCTTTCAGCCCCAGGCGGTCGAGGTATTCCAATGCCAGCGCATTGCGCTTCCGGCGGCTCACTCCCTGATAAAAGAGGGGCAGGGCTACATTCTCCACTGCATTCTTGAACGAAATCAGGTTGAAGGACTGGAAGATGAAGCCAATCATGCGGTTGCGGTACTCGGCAGCCTTCGTTTCACTGAGGTTCTTGATGAGCGTGCCGTTCAGGTAATATTCTCCGGTATCGTAGTTATCCAGAATACCTAATATATTAAGTAAGGTGGACTTTCCCGAACCGGACGCTCCCATGATGGAAACGAACTCTCCTTTATCAATGTCGAGGTTGATGCCTTTGAGCACATGAAGCGGTGCTCCGTTGTTGTAGGTCTTGTTAATGTCTTTAAGTTGTATCACGATTTCCCTGTTTATTGCTTTGTTCCTTATCAATTTTCACTATTAGACGCAACAATGTTACGAAAAGTTGCAAATACCACAAAGTTTTTTAAAAAAAGATTTTGTTATGTCGTTTTTCTTTGTGATTTTTGTAACCACTAACATAATTAACTAACCCTTTAAACAAACGTAATATCATGAATTCAAACATGGAAAAGCCCTATGTAGTGGGCATTGACATAGGCGGAACAAATACCGTCTTTGGTATTGTTGACGCACGTGGCACTATCGTTGCAAGTAGTTCTATCAAAACCGGCGCTTACGAGCAGGTAGAAGCCTACGTGGACGAAGTATGTAAAAACTTGTTGCCGCTCATTATCGCCAACGGTGGAGTAGACAAAATCAAAGGTATCGGTATCGGTGCTCCTAACGGAAACTATTATAGCGGTACTATCGAGTTCGCTCCGAACCTTCCCTGGAAGGGAGTAATTCCATTGGCAGCCATGTTTGAAGAACGCCTGGGCATTCCTACCGCATTGACCAACGACGCCAATGCCGCCGGTATCGGTGAGATGACTTACGGCGCAGCGCGCGGTATGAAAGACTTCATCATGATTACTTTGGGTACAGGTGTAGGTAGCGGTATCGTTATCAACGGACAGATGGTTTATGGCCACGACGGTTTTGCCGGAGAGTTGGGACACACCATCATACGCCGCGAGAACGGCCGCCTCTGCGGATGCGGACGTCACGGCTGTTTGGAGACTTACTGCTCGGCTACGGGTGTGGCACGTTCTGCACGCGAGTTCTTGACTGCAAGTACAGAACCCAGTTTGCTGCGTGCTATTCCTGCCGAAGAAATCACTTCCAAGGATGTATACGATGCAGCTGTGAAAGGCGACAAACTGGCACAGGATATATTTGAATATACAGGAACTATCCTGGGTGAGGCGTTGTGCGACTTCATCGCTTTCTCCAGTCCCGAAGCAATCGTTCTGTTCGGTGGTCTGGCTAAGTCGGGTGATTTCATCTTTAAGCCGATTCAGAAAGCTATCGACGATAATGTACTGCCTATCTATAAGGGCAAGACCAAATTGCTGGCTTCCGAGTTGAAAGACTCTGATGCTGCCGTTTTGGGTGCCAGTGCATTGGGCTGGGAACTGAAAGATATCAAGTAAGCAAGCGCTACTTGCAATATAATAAGGTAAGGGGTGGGAACAGTTTGAATGCTGTTTCCACCCTTTTTCTGTATGTCCGCGGCAGTGTCCTGTTCCTAATCGTTTCATTTGCGGGCTGGTTTGTATCCTATGGTATATTTCCCTTTCTTTATTCCAACAACCTTTCTTATATTTGTCTGTATAACATCAAATTGAAAAACACCAATTTATGAAAAACTTCAGTTATGCAGCAGTAATTGCTATCTTATTGTGCTTCTCCATGTCCGTGGGTGCACAGAATTACAATGGCTTTAAAGCCTCGATTTACATCACTTCGGGTGATGTTAGTAAAATGACAGACACTAAGTGGCTGGAAGGTGTATGGGCAGAAATGACCAAAACGTTTAAACCTGATAAGGTTTACATCGAGACGCACCGGGATGGCAGATATACCCCGGAAGCTGCGTTGATAGCTGCCAAGAAATTCTTTAAGAGCAAGAATGTAGAGATTGCCGGTGGTATTACTTATACGGTAGCCGGTGACGGCAAGTTCAAGACATTCTGCTATACCAATCCCGAAAGCCGGGCAGAGGTTCAGAAGATAGCAGAGTATACCGCCAAGCATTTTGATGAAATCATCCTGGACGACTTCTTCTTCAATACCTGCAAGTGCCCGGAATGTACTGCGGCAAAGGGAAGCCAGTCCTGGACGGACTTCCGTGTCAAACTGATGAATGATGCGGCTGCCAATTTGCTGATTGGTCCTGCAAAGGCCATCAACCCCAAATGTAAGTTCATCATCAAGTATCCCAACTGGTACGAACACTTCCAGGCTTCCGGCTTTGACCTGGGTGCAGAGGCAAAACGCTTCGACGGAATATGGACCGGTACCGAAACCCGTAATCCGGATGCCGACCAGCACCTGCAAGCCTACCTGGGCTACAGCATCTTCCGTTACTTCGAGAACATCGCTCCCGGCAGAAACGGCGGCGGATGGATTGATGCCGGTGGTATGCGTTATGCCGACCGTTATGCCGAACAAATCTGGTTGACACTGTTTGCTAAGGCTCCTGAATGTGCTATCTTTGAGTTCGGTAGTCTGCAACGTCCGTTGGGAACGCAGTTCAAAGGCGCTTGGCAAGGTACCGGCACCAGCCTCAATTGGGCAGACCTGGGTGATTCTCCCACTTTTGCCACTTTGGCGGGTGTTTCTTATAATATAGCGAACAAGGTATGCAGCAAGTTGGGCAACCCGGTAGGAATAAAGAGCTATAAGCCTATCGGTTCCGAAGGCGAAGACTTCTTGCAGACTTACCTCGGTATGGTCGGCTTGCCTATCGAGATGGTTCCCGAATTCCCATTCGGCGCGAAGATGGTATTGCTGACGGAACAGGCTGCGTTCGATAAGGACCTGGTATCCAAAATCAAGAGACATCTGAAAGAGAAGAACAGCGTTATCATCACTACCGGATTGCTGAAAGTAATCCAGAAGGAACTGGGTGACATCGTCGAACTGCGAATCAATGACAACAAGGGCTTTGTGAATGACTTCGGTCACTTTGGCAAGTCAGAGAAAAACATCCTCATTCCCCAGGTATACTATAATACCAATGACGCTTGGGAAGACATCCCGGCTATCGACGACGGTGTCACCGGCTGGACGATGCTGATGCAGGCCCGTTACGAAGACGGTTCCGTATGGGTGCTGACCATCCCCGATTCATTTGCCGGATTGTACCGCCTGCCTGCCGGCGTACTGAACAGAGTTCGTGCCGTAGCCAGTCCCGATGTTCCTGTACGTCTGGAAGGTCCTGCCAATGTCAGCCTTTTCGTATACGACAACAATACATTTATCGTAGAGTCCTTCTCAGACGAACCGGTCAATGTGAAAGTCGTTATGGATGCTACCACCGGCACTATCACCGATCTCATCACCAACGAAACCATCAAGGGAGAGAAGACGCCCGATGCACGTATCTGGCTGAGAGATGCAAAGGAAAAGAATGCCTTCGGAATGACCATCAAACCTCATTCTTTCAGGGCTTTCAAGAGATAACACTTTCCTTGTACGGGCATTCATTGCGCTCTGCACAGGCATTCGTTGTGTTCTACACAGGCATTCATTGTGTTTAGTACAGGCTTTTGTTGTGCCCGGTACATTGACTTATCAGCGGCTAACGGCTATGAAGCGATTTGTTCATGGTCGTTAGCCGATTTGTTTACGGTTGTTGACAAATTGCTTCACAGCTGTTAGCTCTTTATTATACTATGGGCTTTATCGCATAAAACACTGTTGTTGTGCAGACAGAACACTGGACAGAGACGTATCAAAGCACTGCATTCCGGGTGCCAGGCACAGGCTTTCCGGATAATAAAAAAGGGAAACTGACACTGTCAGCTTCCCTTTTTTATTTCGAAATAGGAGTGTGGTATTAACCGTTAACTCTTTTTTCTTTAATTCTTGCTTTCTTACCGGTAAGAGCACGCAGGTAGTACAATTTAGCGCGACGAACTTTACCTACCTTGTTCACTTCGATGC
>OGZX01002871.1_pt1 | contig 12899 bp, 6 predicted proteins | sample 1576881 | NCBI WGS metagenome assembly OGZX01 (sample SAMEA3541542, study PRJEB24748) | human gut metagenome | biome: human gut; feature: human-associated habitat; material: faeces | place: China | collected 2012
GCGCCCCAAAATTCAAGCCTTCCGACCCTACTCCATTTTCATAGGGCGGAGGAGCGGTCAAAAAGGAGGAACGCCCGCCGGGCCGGCGGTGCGGCAGTGTGGAGACCTGCCGTAACGTCCGCAGAGTGACGCTCTCTGCGGGCAAGAGGGTATTTGCGGAGGCATTGCCCTTACGGCCCTGAACATGGCAACTGTATCCCTGAAGAATGTGAAGAAGATCTATGACAACAAGGTGACCGCGGTTCACGACTTCAACCTGGAGATTGCGGACAAGGAGTTCATCGTCCTGGTCGGCCCCTCCGGCTGCGGCAAGTCCACCACGCTGCGGATGATCGCCGGCCTGGAGGATATCTCCGAGGGCGATCTGGTCATCGGCGGCAAGCGGATGAACGATGTGGAGCCGAAGGATCGGGACATCGCCATGGTCTTCCAGAGCTACGCCCTGTACCCCCACATGACCGTATATGAGAACATGGCCTTCGCCCTGAAGCTGCGCAAGGTACCCAAGGAGGAGATCGACAAGAAGGTGCGGGAGGCGGCCGAGATTCTGGACATCACCCAGTACCTGGACCGCAAGCCCAAGGCGCTGTCCGGCGGCCAGCGCCAGCGCGTGGCCATCGGCCGCGCCATCGTCCGTGATCCCCAGGTGTTCCTGATGGACGAGCCGCTGTCCAACCTGGACGCCAAGCTGCGCAACCAGATGCGCGCGGAGATCATCAAGCTGCGCCAGCGCATCAACACCACCTTCATCTACGTCACCCACGACCAGACCGAGGCCATGACCCTGGGCGACCGCATCGTCATCATGAAGGACGGCTTCATCCAGCAGATCGGCACCCCCCAGGAGGTGTTCGACCAGCCCGCCAACCTGTTCGTGGCCGGCTTCATCGGCTCGCCCCAGATGAACTTCTTCGACGGTGAGCTGGAGAAGAAGGACGGCAAGTACCAGCTCAAGGTGGGCGAGGCCACCGTGGTGCTGGGCGGCAAGGCCCAGGAGCTGCTGGCCGGGAAGGGCGTGGGCGAGCGCAAGGTGACTGTGGGCATCCGTCCCGAGCACATCGCCTTTGCCGCTGCCCCTGGCAGCGATACCGTGTCCAGCAAGGTGGACGTGTCCGAGATGATGGGCAGCGAGGTGTACCTGCACGTCAACGCCGTGGGGCGCGACGTGGTGCTGCGCATCCCCACCACCGACCTGCCCGCCGAGCACCGGGCCGGCATCCCCTACGGCACGGAGATCAACTTTGCCTTCCGCCCCGACCTCATCCACCTCTTTGACCCTGAGACCGAGAAGAACCTGATGTACTAAGGGCATTGCTCTCCGCCGATTTGTAGAACCGCCCGGACAAGCCGCACCCAGAGGAGGTGAGCGATGGAACTCTGAAGCAGACCGTTTTACCGAAAGAAAAAGGGAGGATTGCGCATTGAAAAAGATTTTTCGAGTCTGTATAGCATTGCTTCTATGTTTTTCTTTGGTTACCCCGGCATTCGCCCTGGACGGAATATGGCACAATCCCTATGGCATTGATGATCTCTATGACCATGAACCCACCGAGATATACCCTCTGACTCCCATCGCCGGTGAGATGATTTATATCAAGAGCACAACATGGCCGGTGGAGGCAGGACAGTCAGTGTGGCTCACCTATACGAAGAATGGGGAGCCCCAACCGGATATCGGCGCAGAATGGAAGTACAACAGCGGAAACAACAGCTATTGGGAGGCTGCTATTGGTCCTTTTGAAAAGGGTGATGTTATTGAGTATACCGTCTTTGCAGACAAAGATGGGCAGAACACGCAGTCTATTGGCCCGTTCTCTTTCCACGTAGTGGAATGGGAAAGGGCGCAGTCTGTAGAACTCGGTTCACAGGAAGATGGCCTTGTTGTTCTGAATGTAACGTCTGACCAAGGGGATTCTACGCCTAAGCTGGGGCTCAGCTTCCCATCTGCTGATGTCCTGCGCTTCCAGTTTTCCCCGCTGGGAGATGTGGCCTTCGAGGCAGGGGCTGCTGACTACAGTATTGAAGAGGACAGCAATAGCATCATTATTTCCACCAGCGCACTTGAAGTGACGGTTACAAAGTCGCCTTATGGCGTGGAAGTGCGGGATTTGGATACCGGCAAACTTCTGACACAGAACGGAGGCACTGGCAGCGAGCTATCCTGGCTGACGGATGGCGCCGGCTTCGTGAAAAATTTCCGTGGCAGGTATGAATCGCCTTCCAGTGAAAAGTTTTACGGATTTGGGGAGCGTTATAACGGAATTGAAAAGCGTGGAGAAACGGTGGATATTTACGTTTATAACCAGTACCAGAATCAGGGCGAAAGAAGCTATCTGGCCGTACCGTTTTTCTATTCCAGCAAGGGATACGGCTTGTATCTTGATTCCACCTATTACGCTCAGTTCGATATGGCAGACAGCGATCCGAACCAGTATACCTTTACCGTGAATACCTCTGGTGATGATCCTGTGCTGGATTATTATATTATCAGCGGAACGCCGGAAGAGGTGATTGGCGGCTATTCCGAGCTTAGTGGGAAGCCCCAGGATATGCCCAAATGGGCATTTGGGCTTTGGATGTCCGCCAATGAGTGGGATAGACAGTCCGAGGTGCTTTCGGCCGTAGAAAACGCAGAGGCCTATGACATTCCGGCCTCTGTAGTGGTCTTGGAACAGTGGAGCGACGAAAACACCTTCTATATCTTCAATGACAGCACCTATACGGCGAAGCCGGGCGGAGAGGCGTTTTCCGGCAGTGACTTTACCTACAGCGAGAAATGGCCTGATCCCGCCTCTATGGTGGATACCATCCATGACAATGGGATGAAGGTGCTGCTGTGGCAGATTCCTGTGCTCAAATACACCGATTATGCCTGGGAGCAGAAGGACAATGACGAGGCATACATGATTGAGCAAGGCTACGCCGTCGGAGACGGCGAGGGAGGCCAATACCGTATCCCATCCTCCGGGTGGTTCGGCAATAGCCTGCTTTTGGACTTCACCAATCCGGACGCGGTGGACTGGTGGATGTCTAAGCGTGCTTACCTGTTCGATGATATTGGAATTGATGGCTTCAAGACCGATGGCGGTGAAATGGTCTGGGGCCGCAATACCTCCTTCTACGACGGAAGCGATGGCCTGGAAATGCGCAATGAGTATCCGAATGCCTATATCGAAGCGTATTACGACTTTACAGAGGAAAACACCGGTACCGGTATGACCTTCAGCCGCGCCGGCACCGCAGGCGTCCAGTCCACCGGCGTATTCTGGGCTGGCGATCAGTCTTCCACCTTTGATGCGCTTCAAGATTCGATCAGCGCCGGTTTAAGTGCTGGTATCTCTGGCATCCCATTCTGGGGATGGGATCTGGCTGGATTCACCGGCGATTTCCCAACCGCAGAGCTGTACAAGCGCAGCACCCAGGCAGCGGCGTTTGCGCCTATCATGCAGTTCCATAGCGAGAAGGCAAATCCCAGCCCCAGCGAGGAACGCAGTCCCTGGAATGTGCAGGAGCGCACCGGAGATGATACCATCATCCCCACGTTCCGGTATTATGTGAATACCAGAATGAACATTCTGCCCTATATTTATAGTGAGGCACAGCAGTGCACAGAGGATGGCACCCCGCTGATGCGTGCCATGATGATCGACTTCCCGGAGGATCCGGAAGCCTACGACTTAGAAGAGCAGTATATGTTTGGCCGGTCGCTTCTTGTGGCACCTGTCCTCGAAGAGGGGCAGACCGTAAAGGAAATCTATCTGCCCGAAGGCGAGTGGATTGATTTCTTCCACAACGCTCTCACCGCCGGAGGCGGCACAAAGAATTACTACTGCGATGTAGATTCTATCCCTGTCTACGTTCGCAATGGGAGCATTATTCCCATGAATCTCAACGAAGATTATGAATTGGGCGGCTCCATCGGCAACGATGTGGACAACTACACGAATCTGACTTTCCGGGTATACCCGAAGGGTGATAGCAGCTATACACTTGTCCACAGCGACCGGTCCACGATGACCGTAAGCGCCAGCGAGGACTTTAAGAACAGCTCGGTATCCGTCTCTATCCCCGCTGCCGCTATTCCGGTCACTACGCAAGTGTTCGGCACGGAGCCGACTGGTGTCACGGTCAACGGGCAGGCCATCCAGCGTGCTGCTACTTTGGATGAATTCCAAGCTGCTCAGACGGCCTATTACTACAGCAGCAGCGAGAAGCTGGTCTATATCAAGACCGCCGCCGGTGACGCTTCTGAAATTGAGATTGAGGGGATCTATCAGGCTCCCTATGAAGCGGAACATGCGGAGCAGGCCAATGTAGCCGTAAACACAGATCACGAAGGCTATTATGGTGAGGGGTTTGTGGACCAGTTTGCCTCTGAAGGCTGTGCGGTCACATTTACTGTGAACTCTGACGGCGACACCGCTCTGCTGGACGTCCGCTACTCTGCAGGGACTGAGGCGGCCCAGCGGACTCTGCTTGTAAACGGAGAGTCCATAGTGCTCGATCTGCCGAAAACGCAAGACTGGGATAGCTGGAACACAGTATCTGTTCCTGTCGAATTGGTGTCGGGGCAAAATACAATTACAATTTCCTATCAGGCGGGGAACTTCGCCGGAATCAACCTAGACTGTATCTCACTTCGGAATCAGTGACGACTTGAACCAACACAGGGAGGTGCATGGGGCTTCCCTATGCACCTCCCTGTTGTCTTATTAAGGAGGAACTGTATGCGAACGATAAGAAAACGGCTGCTTGCCCTCTTGCTGACGGTCGCTATGCTGGGTACCCTGTTTGCGGGTCTTCCGATTGCTTCGGCCGCATCGGAGGCGCTCGGAAATGTGACGGACGCCGCAGTAGATGGAAATACGCTTTTACTGACGATTGACAGCGGCGGGAGCGCGTCAGATCTGCTTACGTTGGAAGTATGCCAAGACAATATCCTTCGGGTAGATTACCAGCCAGAGTCTGTGGAACCCAGCCCAGACACCCCGATTATTGACCCTGAGCTTACTTGGGATACCACTACGGCAACGGAAATCGACATTACCGGCGATCCCATTGTGATCCAGACAGACGGCATGCGCATTGAAATCAGCCGTACGCCATGCCGCATGACGGTGATGCAGGCCGACGGAACTACGCTGTTCTGGGAACCAGAGAGCGGAGGCATCTACCACGACGGGGTGCGCTTCGTACGCGCTGAATCCAGCAATATGTATGGTATTCATGGATTTGACTGCTTCAGCGATAATGGGAACCTTCTGCGGAACGACAACAGCTCTACGGCCGCAGCAGGGCAGCAGGGAAATTCCGGCGGCCCGTTTATGTGGTCAACTGCCGGATATGGTATTCTGGTGGACTCTGACGGCGGCTATCCCTATACAAACTCCACCGACCGCAAGATGGAATTCTATTATGGGGGAACGCCGGCGGAGGGCCGCCGCTACGAGAAAGAAGACGTAGAATATTTCATCATGCTGGGAGAGCCGAAGGAGATTATGGCCGGCTTCTCCAAAATCACAGGGACATCTCCCATGATGCCAAAGTGGTCTTTGGGATTCTCCAACTTTGAGTGGGATATCGACGAAGACGAGTTCTATGAAATGGTAGAGCTGTACCGGGCCAAGAATATTCCGATTGATGGTTATGCTTTTGATTACGACTGGAAACGTTATGGCGATGATAATTACGGGGAATTCACCTGGAATACGGATAACTTCCCCTCTGCGGCCTCCACGCAGCTGAAGGAGGATATGGAATCCAAGGGTATTAAGATGATTGGCATCACCAAACCCCGCGTAGTGACCAAGCTCTCTGACGGAACACCGACTGAACAAGGTGTGGACGCAGAGGCCGGAGACTACTTCTATCCGGGCCACTATGAATACACAGACTACTTCCTGCCTGTGACTGTGCGCAGCATCGATCCCTACAAAGCAGCAGAACGGAACTGGTGGTGGCTCCACTCTCAGGATGCTTTCGATCGGGGCATCGTTGGATGGTGGAACGATGAGACGGACAAGGTCTCCTCAAATGGTGCAGATTACTGGTTCGGCAACTTTACCACAGCCTTTATTTCTCAGGCCATGTATGAAGGACAGCGGGAATATACCGATGACAGCGTCCGTGTCTGGCAGACTGCACGCAATTACTATCCCGGTACGCAGAGGTACGCCACCAGCATCTGGTCCGGTGACGTGGCAACCCAATTCTACAAGGGAGAACGGGTATCTTGGGCGGCTGGACTAAATGAGCAAAAGGTTGCGATGCTGTCCACCATCAATAACGGGCAGCCCAAGTGGGGCAGCGATGGCGGCGGCTTCAACCAGAACTCCGGGAACATTGAAAACCCCAGTCCGGAGCTCTACACCAGATGGCTGCAATTCGCTTCTATGAGTCCGGTTTTCCGCGTCCATGGAACAAATCATCAACAGCGCCAGCCTTGGTACTTTGGTACAACGGCGGAAGAAGTGACCAAGTCCGCCATTCAGCAGCGGTATTCCCTGATCCCGTACATGTATTCTTATGAGCGGGAGGCCTATGACTCCGGTTTGGGGCTGGTGTATCCCCTGCTGTTCGACTATCCCGACGACGAAAACGTGGCTGACTACTCCGATGCCTGGATGTTTGGGGAGTGGCTGCTCGTTGCCCCTATCACAGAACGTGGTCAATCCGTGAAGTGGATCTATCTGCCGGAAGGCACCTGGATTGACTATAATCGCGGCACTGTTTATGAGGGCGGCCAGTATATTCCCTACAGCCTCAATAGCGAGTCTTGGACCGACATTCCGATGTTTATCAAAGAAGGCGCCATTATTCCGACGCAGGACGTGCAGGACTATGTCGGACAGGAAACTGTGGATCATGTGACGGTAGACATCTTCCCGAGCGGCCGGGAGACCAGCTTCCGCTATTATGATGACGATGGAGAAACCTATGACTATGAGGACGGCGTGTATTTCACACAGGAAATCTCCGCGCAAGGTACCGGAAATACCGAAGTGAAGATCGGTGCAGTCGATGGAAGCCACAACTCCGGATTGGACTACTATTACTTGGCCGTCCATGGCCAGGCGGCTACCGAGGTTACCAGCAACGGGAGCCTGCCCTATTATGATGACTATAATGCGCTGTTAGCGGCGCCTGGAGAAGGCTGGACAGTGGGCAAGGATGTGTATGGGGATGTAACCTATATCAAGGCCTATGCCGCTTCTGACAGCAACAGCACTTACACGCTCGAAGGCAGCAGCCCCGTCGATGCGGATGGCCAGACCTACGAAGCGGAGTATGCTTCCCTTTTTGGCGCTTCTACAGACACGCAGGCCTCTGTGAACCAGAATCACTCCGGCTACTCCGGAGCGGGGTTTGTCGACAAGCTGGAAGCCGCTGGCGCCGGCGTTACCTTCTATGCTAAGGTGGCCAATGCGGGTGATTATGACGTCACCTTCCGGTACGCCAATGGCGATGCAGCAGAGCGGTCTCTGTCGGTCTATGTCAATGGGTCTTATATCGGCAAAACCATAATGCCCTCCACCGGACACTGGGACACCTGGGCGGATTGCCTGATGCAGCTTCCGCTGGCGGCAGGAAACAACATCATCACTCTTAAGCATGAGGATGCCAGCGGAGACACCGGCTATGTCAACTTGGATTCTTGCACCGTGCCGTTCTATCCGGAAGTGATCACCGCAGAGGCCGAGAACGCCGCGCTCTACGGCACCGCCGGCACAAATCAGGATCACTGGAATTACAGCGGAAGCGGCTTTGTTGACGGGATGACTTCCGCCGGTGCGGGCGCTGAGTTTGAGATTACGGTTCCCAAGGACGGAAGCTATGAGGCATCTATCCGTTACTGCAATGGCACCCAGGCCACGGAAGACCTGAATCTGTATGTCAACGGTTCCTATATAGAGACAATCTCTTTTGGAAGTATCGGCGGAAACTGGAACGAGTGGCAGGAGCTTACCCAGACGCTGGAGCTTGATGAAGGCCGGAATGTCGTTGCGCTGCGTTACGACAGCAGCAACTCCGGCAATGTAAATCTGGACAAGCTGTCAGTGAAGACAGAGCCCGACGCCACAATTTCGGTCCCCTTGGTGGACAATGGCGGATTCGAGCGGGACACCTCACAGAGCAGCGCCTGGACAGAGTGGCACCCTGATGGTCAGGCAGTGGCCTATGGAGTAGACTCCGGATCTGGCACAAATCCGCCAGAGTCCCCATATGCCGGCGATAAGCGGGTTTACTTCTACAGCAGCAGTGCATACCAGCAGAGCATCCACCAGGGAATCAATCTTCCGAATGGAACCTATACCGTTCAAGCCTGGATAAAGGTTTCCAATACGGCTCCAGACATTGGACGCATGGAGGCCACTGGTTACGGAGGCGACAGCATTTATGTTGATATGCCTTATGCAGGAACCGGGTGGAGGCTGGTTGAGACGGATATCACCGTTACAACAGGCTATCTGGACATTGGGTTGTACTGCTCCAGCCTAGGCGGTACAACTGTGCATATAGACAATGTGAAGATTTTGAATAAATAGCGGAATTTAATGAGTAACTAAAAGATTATTATCTAAATATACTTAAATCGAAGAACATACCCGAAGAGGGACGGGCCTCCGCAAAAGCGGAGGCCCGTCCCTCTCTATCGGATTCGCATGTCAGGAGGGGGAAAGCTAGACAAATGCAAGAGAGAGCGCTGGAACAAAGGACAAAATCAACAGCAATACACAGGAGACCAGGAAAAATGGTACGACCCATTTGAGCATGCTCTCCATCTTGATTTTGGCTACGGCCGCACCCACGAAGAGGTTGCAGCCATAAGGAGGCGTACACAGACCAACAGCTAGGTTTACCGACATGACAACACCGAAGTGTATGGGATTGATGTTGAACGCCTGGATGGTAGGCAGCAGCATAGGCGCGATGATGATGATGGCGGGCACGGTATCCAGAAAACAGCCCACGATCAGCAGAAACACATTGATGACCAGCAACAACACTACAGGGCTGTCGGACAGATTGGCCATGAAGTTGGTGATCATCTGGGGGACCTGTTCGAAGGTCATGAAGGTGGAGAACACTGTGGAGGTGCCCAGCAGGAAGGAAGTAACGCCGTTGAGGACAGCGGCGGACACAAAAGTTTTATACAGGTCCTTCCAAGTCATGTCGTGGTACACGAACAGGGACACGATGATGGAGTACACAACGGAGACAGCGGCGGCCTCAGTGGGAGTGAAGAAGCCAGAGTAGATGCCACCTAGGATAATAAAGGGAGAGAGCAGAGCCCAGAACCCGTCCTTGGTGGCCTTGCCTACCCGGTGTAGCCGTTCTTTCCAGAACTGGATCATGGGAATCCTTTCTCCGCCGGGCCCAAGCTCGGGTTTGTGGACCTCGGTGCCAGTGCGCTTGCAGATGATGATGTTCACCATCAGAAACACCAGGCCGATCATAACGCCGGGGATGATACCGGCCTTGAAGAGATCAGGCACGGAGGTTTTGGTTGAAGCTCCGTAGAGCACAAAGGACAGGGAGGGCGGAATGATGGGCCCCACGATACCGCCGAAGCAGACCAGAGTGGCGGCGTAGGAGGAATCATAACCCTTGCGCTTCATTTCGGGGATCATCATGCCGCCGATGGCAGAGGTGGTGGCCATGCCGGAGCCGGTAAGGGCGCCGAAGAACATGCAGGCCAGCATGGAAACGCACCCCAGGGCGCCGGTCACAAAATCGATCAGCGCAGAGGCAAAGTCCACGATCCGCCGGGCGATGCCGCCAGTGGACATGATGGTGCCGGCCAGCATGAAATAGGGGATGGCCATGACCGTAAACGAGAAAATACCTGAATAGCAGTATTGTGCGTTGACCACCATGTTCAGATCCGAGAAGAAAAACATGGAGATCATGGTTGCGCCGCCAATGGCGAACCCCACAGGTACACCGATCGCCAGCAGGACAAACAGCAAAATCAACAGGACAATGACTGCATCCATGCTTAATCCCCCCCTTCCCGGGCCTTGGTGTCAGCGGGTAATTCGCCATTGATGAGGGTGAGGGCAGAGCGTTTGATGCTCACCAGTGTGCGGAGAATCATCAGTCCGCAGCCCAGCACCACCGCCAAGTAGCCCCAGGAGGTGCTGATCTTGATGCCAGCATAGGGCACATTGCCCTGAGCGACCACCAGTTCCACGCCATAGTAGAAGATGACGGCGCAGATGATAATCACGACGATATCGGAAATGATGTTGACGATCTGGGCCAAGCGGAAAGGCAGCCGATCCGTGAGCATAGTGATTTTAATATGCTCGCCTTCCCGCTGACCTAGACTGATGCCCATCCAGGAGATCCATACGAACAGGAATTTCCCCAGCTCTTCCGACCAGGACAGAGAATTGCCGGCCTTCCGCATGATGACCTGGACGAAAATGATGATGACCATCAAGGCAAACATGGAGACGATGATGACTTCTTCAATGTGATTTAGGATTGAAAAAATCTGTTTTTTTGCTGAATTCATAGACAAATTAGATGTATCACTGAAATACACCTTTTCCCCCCTCTCTCTACAGCATATTATAGGTTCCCAACCAGGCCGTACCGATGGCTTAGGCGGGCCTATATATAGTTTCCTCTAGGGTCAGCTCTGGGGAACGGTGGCTAGCCAGCGGTCCATCAGATCGTCGCCGATCTGCGCACGCAGATCGTCATACACAGGCTGCACGGCCTCCTTGAAAGCAGCGACCTCTTCATCGGTGAGCTCCTCCACAGTGGCGCCTTCCTCCTTGAAGCGCTCAATATACTCCATTTCGTTGGCGCGCTCCTCCTCGCGCTGCTGCTCGCAGGCCAAGGCCACGCCCTCCTCGATCAGCGCCCGGTCCTCAGGATCCAGGGACTCGATCCATTCCAGGGAGCACACAATGGGGAAGGGGGAGCTTGCGTGGTTGGTAATGGTGATGTAGGGCGCGATCTCATGGATGTTGAAGTCATTGAACACACCCAAGGAGTGGTCAAGTGCCTCGATGGTGCCTGTGGAGAGGGAGGTCAGCACTTCGTTCCAGGACATGGGGGTAGGACTGCCGCCCATAGCGTCCCAGGTCTTGATGTCCAGATCGTTCTGCGCCACGCGGATCTTCTGGCCATGCAGATCCTCGGAATTGTGGTAGGTACTGGTGCGGCTGATCACCTGACGCATTCCATTATAGAACATGCCAACGCAGTAATAGCCGGAGGGTGCCAAGGTCTCGTTAAACAGCTCCAGACCGCCATTTTCAAAGGTGCCCTGCACCCAGTCCTCATAGGTGGGGTACAGGTAGGGTAGGTCTACCGCGCTAGTCGCGGGTCCGGACACGGAACTTACCACGGAGGATAGGTCGAACTCCATGGTGAGAGTGCCCAGCTTTACACCGGCCACCATGTCGGGGGAGTCGCCCAACTGGCCATTGGGGTAAACCTCCACTTTGAAACGGCCGGGCGCCTGCTCTTCCAGCCACTCGCCTAACCAAACGCTCCACTTGTGAGTGGAACGCGTATCAGAGTCGGTATGGCCAATTTTGATCACAATGGGTTCCTCAGAACTAGTGCTGCCAGTGTTGTTGGCAGAGGGGTTATCATTACCGCCACTGCTGGCACTCGGGCGGCTACAGCCGGAGAAAAGAGCCAGGCTCATGGCTGCCGCGAGAGTAAGCGCTAAAAATTTTTTCCGTTTCATAGTTCTCTCCTTCCTGTTCATTGCAGATGGTTCTATCTTTCAGCGGATAGGCCGCAGACATTCGCCGTTTAGGCCAGGGACAGGATCCTGCGGGCCTCGCCGGGGTTGGCGATCTCGCGGCCCAGCTCCTTGGAGAGGCGTACCACCTTGGCCACCAGCTCACCGTTGGAGGCGGCCTTGTGGCCCTTGCCCAGGTAGATGTTGTCCTCAAGCCAACGCGGACATTGCCGCCCATTACGATGCCGGCGGCGGCCATGTCCCAGGCGCTGCGGCCGATGCCGGTGACGGTCCAGGTGGAGCCGGAGGGGATTTGCTTGACTAAGTAATTCAGGTTGCCCACCGTGGCGGGGGTGCAGCCGGACACCCCCAGCACGAAGTTGAACTGCATGGGGGCGCCGGGCACCAGGCCTTTCTTGGCCATGTTCAGGATGGTGTCCAGATGGCCGATCTCAAAGCACTCATACTCGGGCTTGATGTGGTTCTCGATCATCCGCTGACCAAAGGCCCACATGGTAGGCATATCGTTGACGAAGATGTCGTCGCCGAAGTTGCAGGTGCCGCAGTCCAGGGTGGCCATCTCGGGGAAGAGCTCGGTGGGCTGAAGGCGCTCCTCCGGGGTCATGCCGGTGGCGCCGCCAGTGGAGGGGATCAGGATGACGCCAGGACAGGCCGCCTTGATGGCGTCCAGCACTACGCGGAACCGTTCCCGGTCCTGGGTGGGGGTGCCGTCGTCCCAACGGACATGCACATGAATGACCGCCGCGCCCGCATCATACGCGCTCTTGGCCTCTCGTACCATCTCCTCCACGGTGTAGGGGACAGCGGGGCTGTTTTCCTTGGTGACCTCCGCGCCGCATATGGCTGCGGTAATGATGAGTTTTTCCATCATTCTCACTTCCTTTCTTAAACAAATTTTATTTGCAGTAGCGTTTTGTGAAGTAATCTCGTAGCTTCTCCTCCCTTCGCACAGCGTCAAAGGCAATTTCTGCATGGCCGGGGTAATATCCATTTCCGATAAGCATGGGCACATATTTCTTGATGCCCTCGGCCCCCAGAGACGCTTTGGCAAAATCAGTACTCATGCTGAAAAAGTAGACCATTCCCGTATCTTTAGTTACAAGCACCGTGGCCAATTCCGTGTTAGGTACACTCACGGTGTTAACCGTGAAGTCCGCCAGTTGGTCAC
>OGZX01002873.1_pt1 | contig 12894 bp, 12 predicted proteins | sample 1576881 | NCBI WGS metagenome assembly OGZX01 (sample SAMEA3541542, study PRJEB24748) | human gut metagenome | biome: human gut; feature: human-associated habitat; material: faeces | place: China | collected 2012
TAACCAAAGGGAGCGAATAACGGAGCATCCGTTTCAATAATTCCCGGTCCAGCACTTCCGAGGATATCCGGTGGATGTTGAAACTGTCGTCGCAACGGATTATAACTGCATGTAACTCATTTGCTAGAAGTAATGGAATAGACATACCGGAAAGCCTGTATACAAAAGCTAATGACCATTTTTGTAAGATACTGGAAGGAAATAATCATCTTACTAAACAGGAATTGGGAGATGAAATGGTAAAGGCCGGTATTATTCCCGATCCTGCCGCAGTGGGTTATCTGATAACGAGGGCCGAGCAGGAAGGGGTTATTTGCAGTGGTAATGACAAAGAGGGCAAATTTACACATGCATTATTGGATGAACGGGCGCCTATGGCAAAAGAGTTACCGCGGGAGGAAGCGCTGGCTTTATTAGCCAGGAAATATTTCAGGAGCCATTCGCCTGCTACTCTGGATGATTTTGTGTGGTGGTCCGGGTTGTCGCTCACTGAAGGCCGCCAGGCTGTGGCATTGATCGGTTCGGAATTGGTTGAGGATAAATTCGCTTCTCAAAGCTTTTTTGTTCATCAACAATGGAAAAAAAGGATGAGAAGCAGTGACGTGTTACATTTCTTACCGCCTTATGATGAATATCTGATCAGCTATAAGGATCGTACGGCAGCAATGGATAAAGAGCATCATCCTAAGGCTTTTAATAACTTTGGTATATTTTATCCGGTTATCTTGCACAATGGAAGAATTGTCGGAAACTGGAAAAAGACGGTAAAGAGAGGGGAGATCTTCATTGAAACTTCTTTCTTCGAAGAGTGCCGGAAGCCGGATAATGAGCAGATTGAAAAGGCAGCCGACAGATACAAACATTTTGTAATTTGAATATAGAAAGATTGAAAATAAACTAGTAACGAATAATCGGGCGATGATGAAGCTGACAGTTTTAGTAGACAATAACACATTTATTGATCAATATTACCTCGGAGAACCTGCTGTTTGCTATTATATAGAAGACGGTGAAACGAAAATCCTGCTGGATGCCGGCTATTCGGATGCGTATATTCGTAATGCAGACGCATTGGGTATCGATCTTTCTCAGGTTTCCACCATTGCATTTTCCCATGGTCATAATGATCATACCAGGGGGCTTCAGTATTTTCCCTACCGGAATTCTTCTGGCAGGATCAGGATCGTCGCACATCCGGATACTTTTAAAGAACGGGTGGCCGGAGATATATCGATTGGTTCACCTTTGTCGGAGGCCAGTTTGAAGGATAAATATGAATTGACCTTGTCGAAAACACCTGTCCGGCTAAGTGAACATCTTATTTTTCTTGGTGAAATACCTTCTTTGAATGATTTTGAACAGCGAAAGTCTTTTGGTGTATTGAAAGATGCCGAAACGGAATGTGAAGACTTTGTCGCGGATGATACTGCTTTGGTTTATAAAGAGGAAGATGGTCTATTCATTATTACGGGATGTTCCCATAGTGGAATATGTAATATTATTGAATATGCCAAACGGGTATGTGGGGACGACCGGATAGTAGGGGTGATCGGAGGTTTCCATCTGTTTGAAGTTTCTGATCAATTAAGAGGAACGGTCGATTATTTCCAAAAGAATCAAATTAAAGAACTATATCCCTGTCATTGTGTTTCTTTTGCTGCCAAAGCCGAAATACACAAAAGCATACCGATATATGAGGTCGGTGTCGGTTTGTGTATCGAAATATAAATAGAGCTTTTCATAAAACGATATAATCTCCCTTGGGCCAATGTTGTTTGATATAATCGATTTTGCAGTCTTCAGTTACCAAGTAATCTATATCTCCCAGGGATGCAACACTATATGCTTCTGCTGTATTTAGTTTGTAACCGTCAGCCAATATGATCCTTTTCTGGGCACGCTCTATCATCAGTCGCTTCATCATCGCCTCTTCCCTGTCCGGAGCTGTTAATCCCTGCTGAGGATGTACGTCGCTGATGCCTAAAACTAACCAGTTAGGGCGTATGGTCTGTAAGGCCTGAAATACAGATACGCCGACTGTGACTTGGGAAGAAGGAAATACTTTTCCTCCGAGGAATATCAGTTCCAGTTTGGGATGGTTCAGAAGTGCATTAACTATCGGGAAGCTATTGGTATAAACCGTTAGCTCCATATTTAAAGGTATTTTCCGGGCTACTTCCAGATTAGAGGTTCCTCCGTCTATTAATAGGATATCTCCTGACCGGAACATCGGGATTACTTTAGCTGCCATTTGCTGCTTGGCTGGAATTCTAGTATTTAATCTATCTGTAAACTCTATCGGTATACCGGATTTAGCAATGGCCCCTCCATGTACTTTGGTCAATAATCCGCGTTCGTCCAACTCCGTCAAGTCGCGGCGCAAGGTGTCGTCTGATACTCCCAGTTCAGCACTTAATGCAGTGATATAGATCCGGTAATTTTGATTTATGCGGTTTAATATGTATTGCTGTCTTTCCTCTTTTAGCATGATTCTGTATTTATTAATGTTGCATATTGCCGCAAATATATGTATATTTCACTGTGAAAACAAAGTGTAATGATACATTTTTTCGAGATGTGCGGTAGTTTGCGATATTTATTGAGACAGAACTGAAAGGACGCAAGTATCCCGAAAAGACCGCATTCGGACTTATTTCGATAAAGAACTGTATTAGGGTAGAAAAAGGAATATGTAATCATAAAAAAACTTAAAAGTATGAAGACGCAGATTTTAGTAGACATGGATGGAGTACTGGCAGATGTTTATTCTCAGTTTATAGCTTTTGAATATAGGGATTCCGGTGTCCGGTTGGATCGGGAAGCGATGTCTGGAAAAACAGAGGAAGAATCTTTTCCTTCATTTGACAAACATGTGAGGAGTTCCGGCTTTTTTCGAACGGCTCCTGTAATAGCAAACAGTATAGAGGGATTGAAGTATTTGAATGATAAATATAACGTATTGATTGTCTCTTCTGCAACGGAATTTCCCGCAAGTTTACATGAGAAGCAGGAATGGTTGAATGAGCATTATCCATTTATAACCTGGCAACAGATGATTTTTTGTGGTCGTAAGGATAGTATAAAAGGGGATATCATGATTGACGATCATCCGAAAAATCTCTTGTCTTTCACAGGAAAAAGAATATTATTTACCCAACCACATAATATGTATGTGCCGGATGCGAATTACCAAAGGGTATCAAGCTGGAAGGAAGTTATGCAGATACTCTGACTATAAATAACCTATAATGTAATTATCTCTAAATCATCCGGCACGAAAACATTTCCGGAGAAATGTAGCTTAGTTTCGGTTGTGTATTTCTCCCGGCGTGTGGAAATAGTCTTATCCTCCGTATGGTATAGCAGTAAATTTTTGACTCTCAATTGTTGAGCCAGTTTGCCGGCATCTAATGCGGTACTGTGGTGCTTTTCGTAAGGATTGAATCTATCTTTGTCTTCGTATAGGCAAAAAGCTTCGGAAAGCATCCAGTCTGCTCCTTCTACAAAGGAACGGTTTGCTTCGTTGTATGGTTCATCTCCCAGGCAGACAAAGCTTTTACCATCGGGTAATATAGTACGGAATCCGTATTGTTTCTCTTTAGTAGAGCCTATATCGAAACATTGAAAGTTCATACCGATAGAAGGAAAAGTATCAGCATGATGAACTTCGCATAATTGAATGTCTTTATTGATATGTGCGAGAATCTTTTTGGGCAACGTCAATTGGCAGATCGTTGTCAGGACTTCCATTACTTTGTCATGTCCGTATACCTTTAGTATCCCATCGTATTTTCCTTTGTTCATTTGCTGGGCAATCATGCGGATCATCCAGATTACTCCCAGGATATGATCAGTATGAGCGTGGGTGACAAATATCTCATGGATATCGGAGAGAGGAATATTTGCCTTTTCTAACTGAGATAGAATACCATTTCCTCCACCGGCATCTACCAATAAAATCTCATTGTCCCGTTTCAGAGCAAAGCAGGTATTATAGCATCGGGTAACAGTTGCATTGCCTGTCCCCAGTATGATCAGTTCTGTATTCTGCATAAATATATCTTTCCGTTAGAATGTACAAAGATAAAAAAATGTGGAGAGTTGACAGGAATAGATTTTTGAAAGCAATAATATTTATAATGTTAAAAGCATACGGCCCACGCAGTCTTTTCGATACTTGTGCATCATTACTATTATATTGTTGCGATTAAATGGATAAGAAGGAATTAGTGGATTTGTGTAAAAATGGGGATGAGCAAGCTTTAGACTTACTTTATAAAACTTACTCAGGGAAAATGATGAGGATATGTCTTCATTATGTGTCCGACAGACAAATTGCACAAGATCTGCTTCATGATGGCTTCATTGTAATCTTTACTTCTATTGATTCATTACGTAATCCTGAGAAACTGGAAAGTTGGATGGGAATCATAATGAAGAATATCTCTCTCCGTTATCTTAACCAGAACAATGCAGCAAATATGATTCCCTTGTCTGAAATACCCGAAGAAGATGAACCGGAGGGAAATTTTTTCGAGGCCGATTTCGTGTCGTATGACCAGATAATGGAGTTAGTGGAGAGCCTGCCCGAGGGTTATTCGAAGGTGTTCAAACTTGCAGTATTGGAGGGATTACCTCATAAAGAGATTGGTAGTTTGTTAAATATCGCTCCTCACTCATCGTCTTCACAATTATATCGTGCGAAGTCTTTGTTGAAAAAGATGATCGGGGAATATCGCTTGGTTCTTGTCCTGCTGTTGATACTCTTTGTTCCGCTGTTCTATAAATATGTGTGTAGGTGGCCACGACAGCAAAAGCAACAGCCCAAAGGCCTGGTGCAACAGATGGAAACGGTGCAAAAGAAGGAAAATGAACAGAGCGATTCTACCGAACTGGTTATTTTCTCAGGCAAGACAGAACGTCCGCAACAATCAGAGATGCTTGTTGCCCCGTCGTTGGTGTATGTGGAAAAGACGCCATCCCTGCTGTTTCCGAAAGAGATTGCTGTGGACGTACAACCTGTCACCAAACCCTTGTTCGTTTCCGAGTTATCCCATAAGACTGTTTTTATTCCGCATCCGTTAAAAGAGCTTACCTCCATGCGGCAGAGCAGGAAATCAAATAAATGGAAGTTTATGTTGGCCGGATCGTTGGGGCCACAGCTGGCTCAGAATCTATACAAACTGATCGCTACGCCTCATTCCGACAGTGAAGATCCGAATCTTCCTCAGCAAGTAAGCACGTGGGAAGATTATTACACCTATCTGCAGACTCGTTATCAGGAGGGAGCTTTAGGTGATTCACTTACGCTGATGCAGATAGCTGGAGGAAATCGGGGTAAAATTGTAGAATATCAGCATCATGATGCTCCTATTACCATTGGACTTTCTGTAAACAAGAAACTGGACGATCGTTGGAGTTTTGAAACGGGATTACAATATACTTTCTTGAAATCTGATTTTATCACAGGTGAAGAATATCGTATCCAGGAAACGCAAAAACTCCATTACATTGGCCTTCCATTTCGTGTTTCTTACCGTTGGGGAAATTTCAGAAAGTTTTCGTTCTACTCAACAGCCGGTGTCCAGGTTGACATCCCGTTAAAAGGAGCTCTTCGCACTTTTCACGTAACGGATAGTGTACCTATCGATATAAGTCGCCAGTCGTTGGCTGTGCCTTTACAATGGTCGGTCAATGCAAGTGCAGGCGTACAATATCATTTTACTCGTCATATCAGTTTCTATGTAGAACCGACTCTTAATTATTATATTCCGGACGGAAGCGGGTTACGTACTATCCGGAGGGAACATCCGGTGACATTTACCGTTCCTGTCGGCTTACGTTTTAGTTGGTAAAAGGATATCTTAGTAAAAAATGTTTTAGTCATGCAGTCTTTCACCTGAATCATTATCATATTAATACATAATAAAACAGGAAAGATGCAGGAACGACATATCAACCGTGAGCGTTATTTTGAAGAACAGGCCCGGACTTCTAAAAAATATTATATTCCATATATAGAGAAGATAATAGGAGAACTTCCGGATAAAGTGTTGGAAATAGGATGTGGAGAAGGAGGTAATCTGCTTCCTTTTGCTGAATATGGTTGTGAAATTGTCGGAGTGGATATTGCTGCTTTACGAATTGAGCAGGCCCGGACTTTCTTCGCTAAAAGAAATCAAGAAGGTGTTTTTATTCCATCAGACATTTTCCGGCTAAAGGGTTTGGAAACATATTTTTCTCTTATTTTGATACATGATGTGATTGAACATATAGGAGATAAGTCGCAATTTCTATCCGGGATAAAAAGCTATTTGGCTCCTGATGGAGTGGTCTTTGTTGCATTCCCTGCTTGGCAGATGCCATTTGGAGGACATCAGCAAATTGCACGGGGAAAACTTATTTCACATTTACCATTTATACATTTGTTTCCCCGGACTTTGTATAAATGGATATTAAAAGTATTAGGAGAAAAAGAAGATTCTATAAAAGAATTATTGAGTATCAAGGAGACGAAGTGTACTATTGAAATGTTTCGGAATCTCGTACGGCAAACGGGATATCAGATTGTTGACCAACAATTGTATTTTATAAATCCTCATTATGAGGTCAAGTTCGGATTGTCGCCTCGGAGATTGGGTAAGGTTGTTTCTTCCGTTCCGTATCTGAGGAATTTCTTAAGTACGAGTTGTTTTTATATGTTGCGGAAAGCCGACCTATAAAGTGCCAGGAAACGTCATACGGAATACCGTTTTCTCGTCCGGAACTGAGTTTACGTTAAGTTCCCCACCGTGAAGTTGCATAATACGCCGGGATAGTGGAAGTCCGATTCCGCTTCCTTCCTTCTTGGTTGAGTAAAATGGGATAAATATGTCTTCCTGCCGATTCGGTGGAATGCCTTCACCGTTATCGGTTACTTGTATGAATAAAGATGTTGTGTTTCTTCCCGCTTCTACCAGGATCTGTGGTTCCGGATTATGTGCGGTAGCCTGGAGGGAGTTGCGGATAAGATTGATCAATGCCAGGGTGATTAAATTAGGGTCAAGTAGGATTTCTACATTTTTCGGTGAAATATAACGGATATTCTCACTTCCCTGTTCCGAATTCAGTAACCGGTCAAGCTTGTCGAATAAAGCATGTATCTCAACTTTTGTCTTAACCGGATCGGGCAGGTGTGTTAACCGGTGATATGCATTCAAGAAAGTATTCAGTTGCTTTACCTGCTGGTTAATCGTTTGTAGTCCGTCGATCATCCCATCTTTTCCATATTCATCGCTATATTTGATCAGGTCGGTTGATAAAGAGGCTATGGGGGTAATAGAATTTCTGATCTCATGTGTCAGTACCCGGATAATACTTTCGTAATAAAACCGTCGTTCTTCCAGTTCGGTATGGTTATTTTCGAATTGTGCTATAATCCGGTTCATTTCACGAAACAATCCGTTCAGGAATTTGTCATCCTTCTTTTCCGCGAAATGAGCGTTGAAATCGTTGTTGTTGATCGCACTGAAAAAACTCTCCAACTGACGATTTGTTTTCTCCATTTTCCTCACCAACATAATAGCCAGCGCTATGATTATGCAGACACAAACAAAAGCAAAGAAAAGGGAAGTCTGGCTGATCAAAAGCCACGCACCTATAACTGAGGATAACACAATTCCTGTTATCCCACCAACAATGATCCGGTGTAATCTGCAATTCAGCATATCCTTTATTACAAAGGTACAATATAAATCAGAACGATAAATACCTTTGAGGGACGAGTAAGGTATTTCTATGGAGTATGAAATAGGATAAAAATAAAAAAACGGAGAGGTTATTTCTAACTTCTCCGTTTCGGTACCCAGAGCCGGGATCGAACCGGCATGGAAGTGAATCCACTGGTGTTTGAGACCAGCGCGTCTACCAATTCCGCCATCTGGGCATTTGTTTTTTTCTAATGCGTTGCAAAGGTACGCATATTTTTTATTTGCGCAAGCTTTCGGCGCTTTTTTTTCAAATAATATATTACGAAAGGCTAATAATACTATATCGGGAGACTAAATACCGGATTATTTCGTTAACTTTGTAAGAGTATAATATAAAACAACCTGTGTATCATGAAAGATAATTATTGCGTTATCATGGGAGGGGGGATTGGTAGTCGCTTCTGGCCTTTTAGCAGAGAGAGTTATCCAAAACAATTTCTGGACTTTTTCGGAACCGGACGCTCTTTGCTGCAGATGACTTTTGATCGCTTTTCCAAAATCATTCCAACAGAGAATATTTTTATTGTAACGAATGAGGCTTACGCTGATCTGATTAAAGAACAATTACCGGAATTAAAAGAAAACCAGATCCTCCTGGAGCCTGCACGTAGGAATACAGCCCCTTGTATCGCATACGCAGCTTATCATATCAAAGCTTGTAATCCGAATGCCAATATTGTTGTTGCTCCTTCCGATCATCTGATACTGAAAGAAGATGTATTTCTGAAAGACGTTCAGCGTGGATTGGATTTTGTGAAAGAGAATAAGGCATTGGTGACGTTAGGCATCAAACCCAGCCGTCCGGAAACCGGTTACGGTTATATTCAAAGCAGTGACTCTATGTTGGGAGAATTTACCAAAGTAAAGACTTTTACGGAAAAACCGAATCTGGAATTGGCAAAGGTCTTTTATGAGAGTGGTGAATTTTTCTGGAACTCCGGATTGTTTCTTTGGAATGTGGATGCCATTTTGGATGCGTTCAGTAAATATCTGCCGGATATCGCCTTGCGTTTTGACTTGGGTAAAGATAAATTCAATACAGAACATGAACATGAGTTTATACGTGAAAACTTCCCTTATTGCCTGAAGATCTCTATCGATTACGGTATTATGGAGAAAGCAGATAATGTATATATGCTGTGTGCCGATTTCGGTTGGGCCGACCTGGGAACATGGGGCTCATTATTCGATCTGGCTCCGAAAGACGAGAATAATAATGCTGTGTTAAAGAATAGCAATGCATTATTGTATGAAAGCTCGGGAAATGTCATTGCGGTAGGAAATCCTAAAAGGTTGACTGTCGTACAAGGATTGGATGATTGTATTGTCGCTGAATCGGGAAATGTTCTCCTTATTTGCAAGAAGGACGATGAACAACGCATTAAACAGTTTGTTGCCGATGCACAGATAAAATACGGGGCGGAATTTAATTAAACCATTTCTTCCCCAGATAATGTACGGGATACCAAGCGGCCATGAATCCAATGGCCGCTACCGTTATAAACGCTACCAGGATATCGGTGAATATTACACGTACCGGGTAAGCATCAATAATAAAGGCACCTGCGGTTTGTCCCAGTTTAATCAGACCGAACGATTGCTGTAGAAGACAAAGAACCAAACCTATCACAATCCCTATTAATGCTCCGAATCCGGAGATCATCCAGCCTTCAAAAAGAAATATGCGTCGGATAAGACTGTCGCTTGCCCCCATATTGCGAAGTGTGCGGACATCGTCCTGCTTTTCGATCATCAGCATCGATAGCGAACCTACCACATTGAATAAGGCGATTGCCAGAATAAAACAAAGGATCAGAAAAGTCATCCATTTCTCAATCTGCATCATCTTGAAAGATGCTTCCTGCTGTTCGAAGCGGTCCTGAACAATAAAGTCATCTCCTAAAATGGTTTTAATCTGTTTTTTTACGGAAGATACATCTGCTTTTTCGACTAATTTCAGTTCTATGGCACTGACTTCTTTATCATAATGAAACAGTTCGCGGGCAAGAGAGAGAGGGACGATCATATATCCTTCGTCGTAGACTTGTTGATTGATCATGAATACCCCATTGATATAAGGGTATCCGGTGTTAAAGGAAGATGCAGGATTTGATGTGTTAACCTTCTCATTCCGTTTAGGAGCATACAGTTCCAACGGTGCAGCAAATCCAGGTCTTGCTCCGAGTTTCGACGCCAGGCCAACTCCTAATACCGCATAATCTGCCACCTCATCTTTCAATGTGAATTTACCGTCTATCAGTACGCTATCTATTAAGGTTAGATGCTGGTATGCATCGTCCACTCCTTTTATGATAGCTACATCCTGGCGGTCGTGATAACGAATCAGGGCATTGTCCTGCAATGTCTCACTGAAAAAGGCGATATCCTTCAACTCTCTTACTTTCTGTATTTCGGATGTTGTTGGATCGAATACTTTTCCAGTCCGGGGAGTGATCTTTAGTTCCGGATCGAAACTACTGAACATACCTGCCACCAGATCATTGAATCCGTTATAGACCGACAGTGCACAAACCAATGCAATGGTAGCAACCACCACTCCGCAAACACATATCATGGATATGATATTGATCGCATTGTGGGATTTCTTCGAAAAGAGGTACCGCCGGGCTATATAAAACGGAAGATTCAAAGTTCTGTTCTCTTATTTTTGAAGTAATTTATCAATCTTCTCGATATAATCCAGTGAGTCGTCGATAAAGAAGCTCAGTTCCGGAATAATACGTACCTGTTTGCCGATGCGCTTACCTAAGTCGAAACGGATTGCTTTGGTATTGGCACGGATGGACTCCAGCAATTCTTCACCTTTTTCGGAAGGGAAGATACTTAAGTATGTTTTGGCTACACCCAGGTCGGGGCTAACGCGCACTGCACTTACAGAAATCAGTATACCCGGCATTCCCTGGGTCTGTTTCTGGAAAATATCGCCTAATTCTTTCTGGATCAGACGACCAATCTTATTCAGTCTTGTACTTTCCATATCGTTATAATTTTATTTTTTCCAAATCATTGTCAGGCCGTCGCGAAGTGGAAGGATCACTTTCTCCACCCGTGGGTCTGCTTTTATTTTATCATTAAAACTAAGAATACCGATGGTTTGTTTATCTGCCGGGTGGGGTTTTTCCAATACTTTACCATCCCAAAGCGTATTATCGGCCAGGATCAAGCCGCCGGGGCGGACCTTCGGAAATACCAGATCGAAGTATTCTGAGTATAATCGTTTGTCTGCATCGATAAACACGAGGTCGAATACTTCGTCGAGTTGAGGGATGATCTCCATCGCATCTCCGAAGTGCAGTTTTATTTTCTCTTTATAAGAGGAGCGGGAAAGATACTTCATGATAAAATCTTCCATCTCATCATTTATCTCAAGGGTGTGGATAAGTGCATCTTCATCAGTCCCTTCAGCCAGACAGAGTGTGGCATAACCGGTATAAGTTCCGATTTCCAGTACACACCTTGGGCGTAGCATGCGACAAAACATTTTCAGTATACGTCCCTGCAAATGCCCGGACAGCATACGCGGACGCAGTAGGTTTACGTTGGCATCCCGGTTCAATGTGGATAGCAAGTCTCCTTCTTCGTCACTGTGAGAGAGAATGTATTCGTCTAATGTCATTTAAATAAAGAATGTTTGTACGTCAAATATACAAAAGTTCGCTCTTACACAAAGGCAAAAGCGAACTTTCGGTTTTATTTTAATTATTCTTTAAAGGTCGGGAGAGAATAATTGTTTCCTGAATCCAACACTTTGCCAACATTGTTGATTTCGAGGAACGTTGTTCCTCCACCTTCACCGAAACTTCCGCTCAGATAGGCAACCATGTCGTTGCGTGTGATACGTCCGCTTTTGATCAGTTCGTTCAGTGCACTGTAAAAGTAGTTACGACGGCTGTCATCCCACGGCTGGTATACAGCCCATACACCATACGACAGGGAAAGCATGCGTGTTACACGTTGGTTATAGCAGATGGCGAATACCGTAGATGTGCCACGGAAAGCAGCCAGATAACGGGCAGTACGTCCGGTATAACTGTCGGTGATAATCGCTTTCACATGCAATTTGTTGGACGACTTTACGGCCTGTTTTGCCAGGTATGAAGTCACGTCCAGGTCATTACCTTCGATAGGTACGCGGATGTCGTTTGCTGCAAGTTTTGTTTTTTCGGCTTCGCGGGCAACCTTTGTCATTGTCTGGACGGCCTCGAGCGGATATTTACCGTAAGCCGTTTCGCCACTCAACATTAATGCGTCCGTACGGTAGTAGATTGCATTGGCAATATCGGTTACCTCCGCACGGGTAGGACGCGGGTTCTTTATCATGGAATGAAGCATCTGGGTCGCCACGATTACCGGTTTCTTCACTTCTACGCACTTGCGGATCAGTACGCGTTGGATTCCCGGAATCTTTTCTGCAGGGACTTCGATACCCAGGTCGCCGCGGGCAATCATGATACCATAAGCCACTTCCAGGATCTCGTCGATGTTGTCTACACCTTCTTGGTTTTCGATCTTGGCAATGATTTTGATCGGGCTTTTATGTTCGTCGAGGATATGTTGGATATCCAGTACGTCCTGTTTATTTCTTACAAAAGAATGGGCGATGAAATCGAGATCGTTTTCGATAGCCCAAACGATATTTTTACGGTCTTTCTCTGTCAGTGAAGGGAGGTTGATGCGTACACCGGGGACGTTCACGCTTTTGCGGCTTCCTAATGTAGCGTCGTTCTGCACTTCACAGAGCAGGTAATCATCCTGTTTTTCGACAACTTTCAGTTCCAGATCTCCGTCGTCGATCAGGATATCGCTGCCGATATTCAGGTCGCCGACAAAGTTTTTGTATGAAACATAGATACAATCGTGAGTTGTTTCTCCTTCCGGATCACCTATAATCCTGACAGTCTCTCCTGTTGTAAAAGGTATGGGTTCTTTGGACGTTGTAGTGCGGACTTCCGGTCCTTTGGTATCCATCAATATACCGATGCGGTCGGATACTTCGCGTACATTAGTAACAACACTGTTTAAACCTTCTTCCATCATGTGAGCCGTATTCAGGCGCACAACATTCATTCCTGCATTGTACAGTGAGCGGACAAATTCCACATCACAACGTTGATCAGAAATTGTA
>OGZX01002874.1_pt1 | contig 12876 bp, 6 predicted proteins | sample 1576881 | NCBI WGS metagenome assembly OGZX01 (sample SAMEA3541542, study PRJEB24748) | human gut metagenome | biome: human gut; feature: human-associated habitat; material: faeces | place: China | collected 2012
TCTTCCATTGTCTCTATTATTAATTGATTAATGGTTCAAAGATACATCATTTCCCTATGCTTCCACAGGCTTTTCAGTTGATTTACGGTATAAATTCCGATGAATGCCGGATAAAAACCGGTGAAAAAATCAATTTATAAATCTCTGATTCGTATATTTGCCGGCCTTTAGAACACAAATAACACCCTTCAAAGCTAATAACTACACCTCGCAACAAACTAAAAAACAAAAAATACGAGGTGAAAAACAAATATTGCACATCACTATATCTTCATTCTCATACTTTTGTAGCGATGAATGAACTCTCATCGGGATTTTTATGAAATATCAAACAACAACCATTAATTAATAAACATGCAAAGAATGTCTAACAAAGTGAAAAACATGCGCTCCTTATTGCTAATACTATTTTCAGCAATATCGCTTAGCGTATCTGCGCAAACGATTACCGTAAAAGGTAACGTGAAAGACACCAGCGGAGAGCCTGTTATTGGAGCCTCTGTTGTAGAAAAAGGTAATACTACCAATGGTACGATTACAGATTTAGATGGTAATTTTTCTATTAAAGTTGATGGCAAAAAAACATTGGTTATTTCATACATAGGTATGAAAACTCAAGAAGTAGCCGTTCAAGGTAGAAAAACAATTAATGTACAAATGGTCGACGACTCGAAAGCTTTGGACGAAGTCGTAGTAATTGGTTACGGTACAGTCAATAAAAGAGATTTAACCGGTTCTGTAGCCTCTGTTAGTGCCAAAGACTTAGCTGCTATACCAGTAGCAAGTGCATCTGAAGCCCTTACCGGTAAACTTGCCGGAGTTAGTGTTACTACTACTGAAGGTTCTCCCGATGCAGATATAAAGATCCGTGTTCGCGGTGGTGGCTCATTATCACAGGATAACTCACCTTTATATATTGTAGACGGTTTCCCTGTTTCAAGCATTAGTGATATCGCCCCCTCGGAAATTCAAAGCATCGACGTATTGAAAGATGCTTCTTCCACAGCCATTTATGGTGCCCGTGGTGCAAATGGTGTAATCATCATTACTACCAAGAGCGGAAAAGAAGGTAAAACGCAAGTAGACTTCGGTGCTTCTTTCGGTTTTAAACAGGTAACCAAACTGACTGAAGTCTTGAGTCCTTACGATTTCGTTGCTTATCAGCGTGAAATCGGTTCTCTGGATTATGGTAACTTTGCCGATATGGATATCTGGCGTTCTATTAATGGTACCGATTACCAAGACGAGATGTTCGGACGTACTGGAAACCAGCAACAATATAACATTAATGTAAGTGGCGGAACCAAGCAAATGACTTATAGTGTCAGCTATGCCCATAATGAAGAAAAAAGTATCATGCTTAATTCCGGCTTCAAAAAAGACAATGTAAATGCAAAAATTAAATCAGAACTGAATAAATGGATGACACTGGACTTTAATGCCCGGTTAAGTTACTCTACCATTGACGGTTTAGGTGGTGGTGCTGATACCAATGAATCCAATGCTGCCAATTCAACTGTGGCTAATGCTACCGTATTCCGTCCGGTTGATTCACTTAAATACAGTGATGACGACGAAGAAAACAGTTCGGCACAACAGAAATCTCCATTGGAACGCCTGCTTGCAACAGATAAAACTCGTAATACTTTCAACCAGAACTATAATGTGGGTTTAAACTGGAAACCATTCAAGAACTGGACATTCCGTTCCGAATTCGGATATGGATGGAAGTTTGACGATACAGAACAGTATTGGGGAGTAGATGCAGTATCTAATTCTAAATATGGATATAACGGTCAGCCACAAGCCTACCTATTAAGAGAAAAGACGATGAGCTGGCGTAATGCCAACACATTGACCTATGATAACAAAAAACTGTTCAAAGGTCGTGATAAACTCAATGTATTGATAGGACATGAAGTAAGCAGCAGCCAAAAGAAATCAATCGAAAATGTATCTGTAGCTTTCCCTGTCACTATGAATTTCGATGATATGAAAGCAAATATGGGTTCGGGCAAAGCTTTAGCCAACCAATCTACCATTGCTGCAAAAGAAAACATATTATCATTCTTTGGTCGTGTGAACTATACCATGATGGATAAATACTTGCTTGCTGTTACAGTACGTGCAGACGGTTCGAGCAAGTTCGGCTCCGGAAATCGTTGGGGTGTTTTCCCGTCAGCAGCTTTGGCATGGCGTATCTCTGACGAGGCTTTCATGAGTAACACTCAAGACTGGCTGTCATCTTTGAAACTACGTTTAAGCTTCGGTACTGCCGGTAACAACCGTATCAATTCCGGTTTGCTTTCCACCACTTACTCCTTGGGAGGTAATGATGCACGCAATCCTTTCTTCAACGGAGAAAGCACTACCATGTTGGAACATGGAACGAACTTATACAACCCCGATTTGAAGTGGGAAACAACAGTAACCCGTAACATCGGTATTGACTACGGATTCTGGAACAACCGCATCTCCGGTGCTATCGACTTTTACTGGAATACAACCAGAGACTTATTGATGCGTACAGAAATTCCTTCTCTCTCCGGATATAACTATCAGTACAAGAACTTCGGACAGACATCCAATAAAGGTGTAGAATTGTCTGTTAGCGCTGTTTTATTTGATAAAAAGAATTTCTCTTTGAACTTCAATGCCAACATTGCTTACAACCGCAACCGCATTGATAAACTGAATACAGACTCTCCCTGGCAAAGTAGTAACTGGTCAGGTAGTACAATGGCTAAATACGAAGACTTCCGTGTAGAGAAAGGCGGACGCTTGGGTGAAGTTTGGGGATATAAGACAAACGGTTATTATACCGTATATGATCCTGTCACCAACCCTACCGGCGAACTGGTTTGGGCAGGTAGCGAATGGGGATTAAAAGACGGAATGCAAGATAACAGTCCTACTATCACCGGTGGTAAATACTATCCGGGTGGTTTGAAACTGGAATGTGATAAAGATGGTAACCCTCTCAAACAACGTTTGGGTAACACTATCGCTCCTACAACCGGTGGTTTTGGATTCGATGGTCGCGTAGGTAATTTCGACTTCAATGTATTCTTCAACTACTCTCTCGGAAATGTAATTGTCAATGGAACAAAACTGGCAGCTTCTTTCCGTTCAGGTTCAAGAACCGGCTACAACTTAAACAATGATTTCAGACTGTCTAACCGTTACACATGGATTGATCCAGAAACAGGTTTGAACCTGTCGTCCAGTTCTACAGATGTCCTCAATACCTATGGAGACATGACAACAGCAGGATTACGTCTGAATGAAATAAACGCTAACGCCAATATGTACAATCCGGCCAGCGCTACTACCATGCAGCTGACTGATTATGCAGTAGAAAAAGCCTCATTCCTGCGTTTGAATAACATTACTATCGGATACTCTCTTCCGAAAACAATTGTAAGGAGAGCGTTTATGCAGAATGTGAGAATCTATCTGACAGGATATAACCTGTTCTGTTGGACTAACTACAGCGGAGCAGACCCTGAAGTCGATACAAGCAGTAAGAAAAATGCGATGACTCCGGGTATAGATTACGCCGCTTATCCTAAGAGCCGCACATTTGTGGGTGGTATTAACGTTACATTCTAATTAAAACATTAAACAGATTGATCGTATGAAAATATATAAGACATTATTCCTGGGGCTGGGGTTAATTGCCCTGTCTTCCTGTTCGGACTTCTTGAGTCAGACTTCACCATCTGAACTGGATAATGAATCAACTTTTAATAATGCCTATTATACAGAATTGGCACTTAATAAAGTTTACGGCAGCCTGACGCAAGACCAGACTTATTCTAATTTCCTGCCTATCATTGCCGGAACCAATACCGACTGTGAACTGATTGACGGTTTGGGTACGGATGCAAGCAACACGTCCAGCGAACGTGGTAATATGAACTATAACGCTAATCCGGGATGGTCACAACTTTCCAAAGTATGGGATGCCATGTACGGAGTAATCGAGAATGCGAATCTGGTAGTAGATGGTATAAACAATAGCCAACTGATACAACAAGCAGGAGCAACCCGTACCAGCATGATGAGATTCCGTGCAGAAGCGATAACATTGCGTGCGATGATTTATTTCGATCTGATCCGCTTGTTCGGTGATATTCCTTTCAAAACAGAATCTTCCAACAGCAACCTGTCTAATGTTTACATTGGAAAGGCAGACCGTGACGATATCATGGATGAATTGATAATTGAACTCGAGGAAGCCATCGGATATTTACCTTGGGCTGGTGAAGACGGTTACACAACTGAACATGTCAGCAAAGGCTATGCTCACGCTCTCTTGGCTAATATTGCAATGACACGTGCCGGATATGCTATCCGCGAACAAGCTAAAGACGGATATATCACCGGAGATAACAGTGATGCTACTTATCCTACTCAACGTTGCAGCGATACCAAACGTAGAGAACTATTTGAATTGGCAGAAAAACATCTGGCAGCTGTTGTTAGTTCAGGAAAACATAAACTGAATCCTTCTGTAGAAGAATACTGGCGTTTAATAAATATCGGACAACTTGATCAGACTTATCAAGAAAACCTGTTCGAGATTCCAATGGGACTGAACAAAAGTGGTGAGCTGGGATATACTATCGGATATCGTATAAACGGTGCCAGTTCCCTATTCGGTCCGAAAGGTAACTCATCCGGTAAGTTGAAACTGACTGCTCCTTATTATCTGTCGTTTGGCGAAGGAGATATCCGCCGCGATCTGACTTGTGCTATTTCACAACTTTCTACAGACAAAAACACCAAAGTATTTAAAGAATATATGTTAGGAAATGCTCCTTTCGGTCTTTATTGTGGAAAATGGGATTATCGTAAGATGATGGAAAACTCTGAATGGTACGCAGCTGTATTGGCCAGCGATCAGAAAGTTTGTTCCGGTATCAACGTAGTGAAAATGCGTTATCCGCAAGTATTGCTGATGTACGCCGAAGTTGTGAACGAACTTTATGGTAAGGGTGCAACAGCCGAAGGTTGTACATTAACAGCCACAGCAGCCCTGAAAGAAGTACACGACCGTGCTTTCACCGATGCAACCAAACGTGATGTTGCATGGACTGCTCTAATGGGAAAAGACTTCTTCGATGCAATTGTTGACGAAAATGCATGGGAACTGGCAGGAGAAGGTGTTCGTAAGTTCGACCTAATCCGTTGGAACCTGTTGAGCGAAAAAATAGACGAGTTCAAAAACGAATATACAAATGCAGTGTATAATGGTACATATCCACAGTATGTGAACTATAAATATCGCACGGACAATCCGATGTATATCGATATGACTTCTCTCGTATTTGGAGCTAAAGTAGGTGGAGAATATGAAAACAAGAGCTTCTTCGGTGCTGAAACCAGTGACAAGGAGCAAAAGAATCTGAAAGTAAACTTGCCTAGTATTTCTGGCGGATTGAACAAGGCTGTGAAGAATCGTTATTTATTGCCGATAGCTTCTACAACCATCTCTACCTCAAACGGTAAATTACATAACTCTTATGGTTATTCGGATTAATCTTAAAATCGTAAAATGATGAAGAATATAAAAAATATATTGGGAATGGGAGCTTTCATGCTCCTGGCCTCTTTGGCTGTATCTTCGTGTACAGAGAAAAGTGATTGGGATATTGACTCTTCCTATAGCCGTCCTTTCGGAACTGATGAAAACGGAATCAGTGTAGAAACAGATAGTAAAGTAGCCAGAGCGGTAGTAACTTGGAGCTCAACATCCAATACTGACTATTACATTATCGAGATTAGTCCTAACGAGATGACTGACGAAACTCCAATGGGATCAGAAGAAAATGGAAATATCGTTTATGGAAATGATCCTGCCAACCGGATCAAGCAGTCACCTTACACAATGGATAATCTGGCTGTAAATACGACTTATTATATGCGTATCAAGTCTATTTCCGGAGAAAAGGAATCTCGCTGGGTAAATTATAAAAAGACTTTTGCTTCAGTTAAGGAAGAAGCTATCCTGAATATCCCAACTACTGAAGACTTACCTGAAGGTCAAGGAAAAGTACGTATGTCATGGGAAGCCGGATTAGCAGTCGATCATTTCGAAATCATGGAAACAGGTGCCACAGAAGCAACTTCACGTGTTATTTCGTCAACAGAAGCTGCCGCAGGTGAAGCATGGGTTGAAAATTTGAAATCGTTCACTGAATACACGATTACTATTTATAATGGAAATAATCCACGTGGTTCACAGACTGTTACCATCCCTGGTTTGGAAATTGAATCTACCATCAGTGATATAACAGCAAATTCAGCTGTATTCTCATGGGAAGAAACGGTGGATGTAGATGAATATGCTTGTGTTCTTTCTACCGAAGGAGTACCTGAATCAGGAACCCAATTATCACCAGCAGATATTGCTGCACATAAGGTAACAATCACAAGTTTGGCTTCCAGTACGGAATATACGGCTTATGCTTTCGCAAACGGCTCTATATGTTCTCGTATCACCTTTACAACTAAGAAAGGTAAACCGACAGGATATAATGAAATAGAATGGGAAAATGTAGATTGGTCTACTTTGAGTGGAAAAGTACTGATTAACATAAACAACGACGCATCAATAGCTCTGCCTAATAACAGTATTCCTGCTGACATTGAAGAAATTGTATTCTGGGGAAGCGAAACAAAACCAAGTGTAGAAATTAATAACATAGACTTCTCTGGACAATGTAAAAAAATTGAATTCTATAATCTAGATATTTATTCTACAAATAAAGGTGGAAATTTTGTCGTTTATCTGGATAACCAAAGCAAAACAAATGCAGGTTCTGTAGAAAAGTTAGTTATCTCATCTTGTATGATAAGAGATTTCCGTGGTGTTGTTCGTGTACGTAAAACAACAAGTAATGCAAATACAACAATAGAAATTGACGATTGTATTATCAAAGGATTACAAGGTGGACATTATGGTATTCTACATGCAAGCGACATAACAGGAGGCAGTGGTGCAGGTTCTCTCGCATCTCTCAAATTAAATCTAACCAATTCTACCATTGCAAACTTCATTGGAGCCGCTTCATCAATAGTAAGAACAGCAAACACTCAACAGAATGTCACTACTAATATTGAAAATTGTACGTTTTATGGCTTAACAACATCTGGAGAGCAATTAATGAGAGATATTACTGGAACAACATGTACATTTAATGTTTCAAATACTTTGTTCGCTGCAAGTAACACTAATTATAAAGTCTTTAATTCAGCAACAGTTGCACCGTCAAATGTTAGTTGGCAGAAAGTTTATGCTACTAGTGACTTCAAATTCACTAATACAACTAGTTCTACAACATATGACACTATGACTTTAAGTTCATCTGAATTATTCTCATGCACTGATTCTAATTCTGAATTCACATTGACTTATGGCAACAATGTTTCTGAAGAATACAAAGTCATCGGTGACCAACGTTGGAATAAATAACTAAATAAAACTACAAGGTTTTCCGTCAAGTCTGGAATTTCCATTTACTTGACGGAGAATCTTCTCTAAAAAAGCAACAGATATTATGAATACAAATTCAATCTATACAATAAGTAAATACTTACTTCTGTTCTTGTTGATTCTTACAGGTGCTTCCTGTAATGACAACGATGATGCAGAAGATACAAGCATCCCTGTTCTGATTTCACAGAATATCAATGATGGTGATGTAGTAGGTCCGAGCGGATATGTAGAACTGACTTTCAGCAAAGCCATGCGTCAGGCTCCGGATACAGAAATCTATTTCAACGGAGGAGTAGTGCGTGTATCCATCAACTACGAAAAAGTACGTTATACTTTCTCTGGTATGGAGAACAAAGAATGTACTTTCGAAGTTCCTGCCGGAGCATTAACAGATATGCAGGGAAGAGCTTACGACGAAGACTTCTTTTTAAGCTTTACTGCCAAATCTGAAATTTCGGGTGGTGGAAAAGTATTCGATGCAATTGTTGATTCAAAAGGGAATGGTGATTACACTACTCTCCAGGCTGCAATCAACGCCATCACTACCCCACCGACCAGTCCTTATAAAATCTTCATAGCCAACGGAACTTATAGTGAATGTGTCCGGATCAATAAGAATAAACCATTTGTTCATTTAATCGGTGAGAGCCGCGATGGTGTTAAAATCCAGTTTGCAGTAAACCGTGTAGATGATTCAAGTAATGCTACCTCATGGCCTTATTCTATTTTCAACGAAAACTCACCAGCCCGCAAAGCCGGATATAGTGAAGAGCAAAACACAGTAGTGTTGATTGAAGCCACAGATTTTTATGCTGAAAACATTTCAATCATCAATCTTTATGGTGCATTCTCAAATCGTCACACTGGTGGTTTAGGTAAAAACGGACAGGCAGAAGCCTTGATAAACCGTGAAGACCGCTTTGCTTTGAATAACTGTTTGCTTGTCTCCTACCAGGATACATGGTGGACCCGTTATTGGAACAATACAACCCCTCATCGTGCATACGTTTATAACTCATGGATTGAAGGTCATACAGATTATATCTGGGGAAGTGGCGATGTACTTATCGAAAACAGTACATTCTATAATACAGGCAATGACGGTGGTAGCGTTATAACTGCTTCGCGTACCAGTGAAAGCGATAAATACGGATATGTTATAAAAGATTGTACGGTAAACGGTGATGATACTAAATTCTCATTCGGACGTTCCCAAGCAACAACTACGAAAACTGTCTGGATCAACACCAAGTTGAAAATGGATATTATAGATTCACACTGGGGATATGGTGGACAAATACCTACACTATATGCTGAATATAACACTATCGACAAGAATGGAAATATGATTGCGGAAAGTAAAACAATCACCTCCGGAAACGTTTCCTTCACTAGTTCAGTGCTAACAGCATCCGAAGCTGCTAAATATACATATGAAAATATGATAACTATTGACAGCTGGAACCCGAAAGAGAATATGGAAACTCCCCTTGCAACACCTACCAATGTCAATCTGTCGGGAAACACTCTGACATGGGATGCAGTATCCGGTGCTGCCGGTTACCTCATCTTTATGAATGGTAACTATGCAGGGCAAACTACAGACACTACCGTTACACTGACCAACACTGACGAAAGCAATATTTATACAGTGAAAACTGTAAGCCAGTACGGTACAGTAAGCGAATAAAACCTATAAGATTTAATAAAGAGTTCTTTGTCACATCATCAGCAAATATAATGTATGAGACAAAGAACTCTATTTTTTTAAAAGATAATTTGTATGCTCAAATCTATTAAAATGGGATTATTGTGCTTCTGTGTAATCAACCTATCGGTTGCTTGCAGCAGCGAAGACCCAAGTATCACTGATGAAACACCGGGACAGAATACCGGTAACGGTGGTAATGAGAACGAAGGTGGTGAAGAAGAGACACCTGCCGAAACGCGTTATGCCTTTCCAGGTGCTTACGGTGCAGGTCGTTATACTACCGGCGGAGCAGGCGGAGAAGTGTATACAGTAACTTCGCTTGAAGATAACACAACACAAGGGACACTACGCTACGCATTAAATCGCACGGGAAAGCGCACGATCGTATTTGCAGTAAGTGGATTGATAGAACTGAAAAGCCCCTTGAAGATAACCAACGGAGATGTAACGATTGCCGGCCAGAGTGCACCAGGTAACGGCATTTGCCTGAAAGGACATCCCGTATCCGTACAGGCAGACAACGTAATCATCCGTTTCATGCGTTTCCGCATGGGATCGGACAACTTTACAACAGAAGCAGAAGCCGACAGTGGTGATGCACTGTGGGGAAAGCAACATAAAAATATTATCATTGACCATTGTTCGATGAGTTGGAGCACTGATGAATGTGCTTCTTTCTACGATAACACTAACTTTACCATGCAATGGTGTATCATCAGCGAAAGTTTGAATCGTTCGGTACACACCAAAGGTAATCACGGTTACGGAGGAATATGGGGAGGATCACCCGCTACATTCCACCACAATTTATTAGCCCACCACAGTAGCCGTACACCACGTTTATGCGGTAGCCGCTATACAGGGAAACCGGAAAATGAAAAAGTCGATTTACGAAATAATGTTTTCTATAACTGGGGACCGACCAATGGTGGCTATGCAGGAGAAGGAGGAAGCTATAATTTCGTGAACAACTACTACAAGCCCGGACCAGTTACCAATACCAAGAAAAATATTGTAAACCGTATCTTCCAACCTAACGGTGATGACGGTACAAATAAAAACACCAAAGGTATATGGGGTACTTTTTATCTGAAAGGAAACTATTTTGATGGCACATGTCCTGAATTGAAAGCCGAATATCAATCTCTGCTTACTTCTGTAAACAATGACAACTGGCAAGGGTTACACCCCAATGCAACAGAAGCCGTTCCTTTACCCGATGGAGGAGAAAAAGCACTTCAGTCAAGTAACGAATTTACCATTTCCGAAGATGCATCCGAATTCACTCAATCGGCAAAAGAAGCTTATGAATCAGTATTAAAGTATGCCGGTGCTTCCTTAAAATATGATGATGTCGATAAACGCATCATAGCCAACGTTCGCAACGGAGATTATACGGCAGACGGCAGTAATGGCAGTGAAAAGGGACTTATTGATAAAGCCAGCGATGTAGGTGGCTGGCCGGAATATAAAAAGGAAACCGGTCCGAAAGACACCGACGGCGACGGCATCCCTGATGAATGGGAAACTGCCAACGGTTTGAACCCCAAAAGTAAGGCCGACGGTTCCCAATATACTCTAAGTAAAACGTATACCAATCTGGAGGTTTACCTCAACAGTCTGGTAGAAACGTTGTATCCCAACAAATAAATCGTCTATATCCCCAAACAGTTAAAAGATAATGAAGCAGAAAATATCTCTATTTTATGTAGCTATTGCATTCAGCATCGCAGGATTATGTACTTCATGCTCTTCCGACGATCCTGTAGATGATACAGGTGGAGGAACAAATAATCCAGGTGGAACATCTTCTGATGTCAAGCAACTGGATTATGGAGAACTTCTTGCTTTCCCATACGCCGAAGGTCACGGTCGCAATACCACCGGAGGACGCGGGGGAAAAGTTTATCATGTGACTAGCCTTGAAGACGACGCCAGTGGAAGTATCAGCGGAAGTCTGCGCTGGGCTATGAAACAAGACGGTCCTAAAACGATTGTATTTGATGTGTCGGGTACCATCTATTTGAAATCGGAATTAAAAACCCAGAAAGATGATCTGACCATTGTCGGACAAACATCACCGGGCGGTATCTGTATCGCCAATTATCCATTTACGATTAATTCCAGCAATATCATCATTCGTTTCATCCGTTTCCGCCCCGGAAACTCTAACGTAGACTGCGACGGATTAGGAGGTTGTGACAAACAAAATGTAATCATCGACCATTGTTCAGTAAGCTGGGGAAGCGATGAATGTCTTTCTGTCTATGGTATGCAAAATTCTACCGTACAATGGTGTTTAGCTTATCAAGCCTTACGTGTGACTGATGTAAAGATCAATACTGCCACAGGCAAATTCGCTTCTCACGGATATGGCGGTAACTGGGGAGGAAACTATGCCTCTTACCACCATAACCTGATAGCCCATTGCGAAAGCCGTGTTCCACGCCTTGGTCCCCGATATACTACATTAGCACTGAACAACAACGATGGAGAGCGAGTGGATATGCGCAACAATGTTTACTACAATTGGGGAGGCGAAGGCTGCTACGGTGGTGAAGCGCAACACGTGAATATCGTTAACAACTACTACAAGCCAGGCCCCGGAACCGATGAAAGCGGTAAAGCAGACCGCGCATACCGTATCGCCAAGCCGGATGTATATCCGGAAAATTACTCCGGCGAAGCTTACAAAAAATGGCTTCAAACTTGGGGGAAGTTTTATATCGACGGAAATAAAGTGGTAGGCAATACGACTGTTAGCAATGATAACTGGACAAAAGGCGTATTTGCCCAAATGGACGGTAAAAACTGTGCAACTACGGAGCTTTGGAACCAACATACCCAGATAAAATCAAGTTCACCGGTAGTTAAGGCAGGAAATGTAAGAACTCATACGCCGGATGAGGCTTATGAACGTGTGATGAGCTATGCAGGAGCCAGCAACTATCGTGATAAAGTCGACGAGTTGATAATCAGCGACGTTAAAAACAGAAAAGCAAGTTGCACGGGAGATGCCAGCAAATGGAAAGATCTTTCCGGCTACTCACAAAACAAAAGTGGATATATCAACGACCCGAAAGATGTCTGCACAGCCTTAGGCGTAAATGATCCCTACGATGTTCTGAAATCTGTAACCAATGCAAACGTGAAAGATACGGACGGTGACGGTATTCCCGACTACTGGGAAGAAGAATATGGTTTGAATCCCAAGAAATCTGCTGATGGAAAAGAAATGACTATTGACAAAAACGGGAAGTACACTAATCTGGAAATGTATCTCAATAGTCTGGTGCACGAAATCATGGTAAATGGTGCGACAGGTGGCAGTGTTATAGAATAATTTTAGTAAATTCGAACCCAAATGATAAATTAGTAATGAAAAAGAATATATTAGCAATCTGTATTTTGATATTAGCTTTTCCTCTGGTGGGACAAGCCATGCAACCTGCCATTTCGGTTGAAAAAACATCAAAGGACTATCCTACCCCGGATCGTTCCAAAGTTCTCGCCTTCCCCGGTGCCGACGGGGCTGGAAAATATACCACCGGTGGTGCCGGAGGTACTGTATACACTGTTACGTCCCTGGCAGACGACGGTTCGGAAGGGACACTTCGCTGGGCTATCAGCAAGAAAGGTCCCCGCACCATTGTCTTTGCGG
>OGZX01002876.1_pt1 | contig 12868 bp, 5 predicted proteins | sample 1576881 | NCBI WGS metagenome assembly OGZX01 (sample SAMEA3541542, study PRJEB24748) | human gut metagenome | biome: human gut; feature: human-associated habitat; material: faeces | place: China | collected 2012
ATTTCAAATTAAATACAGGAAGTTGCTGCATGGGTAAAAAAGGATGCAGCAAAATTCAAAATAATAAACTGAACACCTACGACTGGCTTTGCGATGTGCCCGATGCGGCAAACGCAACCGATTATGTAGAAGTCCAGTTCAAGAACACCCGCAAAGGGTACTACCTCAACAGTTCTAAAATTCCTTTGGAAAAAGGAGATATGGTCGCAGTGGAAGCCAGTCCCGGACACGATATCGGGACCGTCACGCTAACGGGTAAACTGGTTCTCCTCCAGATGAAAAAGAACAATATCCGTACCGGTGAAGGATACGAGCCGAAGAAAGTCTACCGCAAAGCAAAGCCGACCGACATCGAGAAATACGAGGAAGCAAAGACTAAAGAACATGCTACCATGATCCGCTCCCGGCAGATTGCAGCCGATCTCGGACTGAACATGAAAATCGGCGATGTGGAATACCAAGGAGACGGCAATAAGGCGATCTTCTACTACATCGCAGACGAACGTGTAGACTTCCGCCAACTGATCAAAGTACTGGCCGAAGCATTCCGGGTGCGTATCGAAATGAAGCAGATCGGCGCCCGTCAGGAAGCTGGACGCATCGGCGGTATCGGGCCTTGCGGACGCGAGTTATGCTGTTCCAGCTGGATGACAAGTTTTGTTTCAGTCGCCACCGGCGCAGCACGCTATCAGGATATCTCCATGAATCCGCAGAAACTGGCCGGACAATGCGCCAAACTGAAATGCTGTATCAACTACGAAGTGGACGCCTATGTGGAAGCACAGAAACGCCTGCCTTCCCGGGAAGTGGTGCTGGAAACGAAAGACAATAACTACTATCACTTCAAAACGGATATCTTCAAGCGGGAAATCACCTATTCTACGGATAAGTCATTTGCTGCCAACCTGGTTACCATCTCTGCCGACCGCGCTTTCGATGTAATCAATATGAACAAGAAAGGTACGAAACCCGTTACGCTCGAAGCTGATACCAAGCCGCAACCGCCTAAACGCGATGCACAGGATATTCTGGGCCAGGACAGTGTCACCCGCTTCGACTCTTCCCTGAAAAAGAAGAAAAAGAAACGCAATGGCAACGGGAACAAGGAAGCCAACGGCAACAACCGGGATAACCAGCCGAAAGATGCAGCAGCCGGCAACGAAGGGAACAACAAACCGTCCAACGGAGAGAAGGCAAACAGCAACAACGGTGGCGAAAACAAAAACGGCAACGGAAACCGCAACAACAGAAACGGTAACCGTAACGGAAACAGGGACAACCGTGAACCTCGCGAAAACAGAGACAACCGCGAGAACAACAAAGAACGCGGCAATCGCGACAGCAACCGGGAAAACCGGGATAACAATCGCGACAACAACCGTAACAGACAGCGTCCTAACCGAGTAAACAACGATAAGCAACCGAATAATGACAAACCTCAGCAACAAGCTAAGCCTGCTGCAAAACCGGATACTAAACCGGAAAGCAAGCCGGACACAAAGCCGGAAGCTTAAAGGAATCATTGCCGCATTGATTTGTTTCTTGTTCTTTTCCTGCGAGAACGAAGCCTTGTACGACCAATACCAGGCAATCGACAAAACCACGTGGGAAAAGGACAAGGAATATTATTTCACCTTCGAGGTAGAAGACATATCCGTCCCTTACGATCTGACACTGAAAGTAAGGAATAACAACATGTATCCCTATCAGAACTTATGGATCTTCTGTAACGAAGAACAACCGATCGGTCCGCTTCGCCGCGATACGATCGAATGCGTGCTTGCCGATGAGTTCGGCAAATGGTACGGACATGGCATCTCTCTATACCAAAGTAGCTTCCCTATCCATACACAATACAAATTTCCGCATACCGGACAATACACCTTCAGCTTCCGCCAGGGAATGCGCGACGACGCACTGAAAGGCATACAGGAGATCGGGTTCTCAGTCAGTCCATCCAAGTAGTTTATCGGCCTGATGGTTCCCCCTCCCTCACGGTATTGATGTAGTTATACTTCTATGTTGAACGTACGAATTTCATACTTTTACAGCAAAAGACAGAATCAATATGAATGAGAAGTTATTAGTTCTCGGCCGGGGAATCGGCCAGATCATGTTCCAGAATAACGCATTCTCGGGATTATTAATGCTTATCGGTATCGCCTGCAATTCGTGGATTTTAGCGATACTGGCCCTTGCGGGGAATATTGTAAGTCTTTTTACCGCCATTCTTGCCAAATATCCGCAAAAAGATATCCACGACGGCTTATACGGCTTCAATGGCACACTGGTGGGGATAGCCGTCGGGGTGTTCCTGGAAATAAACAGCTGGTCTGTGTTGCTGCTTGTTCTCGGAGCCGCCCTGTCAACCTGGATAACCCATCTATTCAGCCGCCAGGACAAACTGCCGGGATATACCGCCCCGTTTATCCTCTCCGTATGGATTTTGCTCGCCTTATGCCATTATCTATTCCCTTCGTTATTGTTGCCGCCTACTGAGACAGTCACGGAACAGGTACCCGACCTTCCTCGTGCTTTCAGTCTGAATATCGGACAGGTGATGTTTCAGGATCATGTCCTTTCGGGACTATTGTTCTTAGCCGCGATATTGGTAAATTCACGTTTGAATGCCGTTTATACGTTGTGGGGGGCGGCATTGCCATTAGGCACTGTTCCCTGTCACGAATATGGCTGTGTTCAATCCCGGTTTGCTGGGATATAATGGTGTATTATGTGCTATCGCCCTGGGAAGCAAGTCAGTAAAAGGAGCGATACTGGCAACAGTGGCGATATTGCTCTCCATCGGATTGCAAATAGGCGGTATCAGGTTAGGGTTAACGACATTAACCGCCCCATTTGTACTTGCTGTGTGGGTGACCAATCATAAATAAGACAATCCCGACTTAGTTTAAGGGAGGTGTATCAAAAGCTATCTTTTGGAGATTTACTTTTGACACACCTCCCTTGTCATATCAATCAAACAGCCTATTTTGAAACGTTACCTGACTTCCACCTTCTCTGTCTGTACCTGGTTGGCCGTTTCAGCCCGGACGATGTATAGCTGGCCGGGGGTCAAACCCTGTACATAAGCCGTCGGTGTATGCAGATGGGTCAGGCCGGTGACCAGCTTGCCAGACAGATCATAGACCGTTATGCGGGTCAGCGGATCGACTGAAGAGACCACAATCTGCCCGTTGCTTGCCGAATAGATAATAATCTGCTTCTGTGCTGTCACTTTCTCGTTGGCGGTCGGCACATAGTCCGACCGCAGGAAGTAGCGGCCGTGGGTGTTGCCTTTCAGCATGACACTTACTTCGCCGTTGCCAATCAGTTGAGAATGGTTATTTTCGGCATCATACAACTCGAAGTTGCCGAAACTTTCCTGTCCGCTGATGGTCACTTCTACCTCCCCGTTATCCGGAGCGAATACGCCCAGCGGTATGTTCGTCAAGTTCTTCCGCACGTTGATAGAGGCTGTCTGACTACCGGCAACGGTATAGACCATCGGCACATCGCCCAGGTTCGAGTCGAGGAACAGCTCGGCATCTTCGTTGTTCCGGAAAGCATCGTCCGCCGAAGCCTTGCAAACAATCAATGCCCGGCTCTGCTTGCCGCCTTTGCTTGCCGTCAACAACAATTGCGGAGCGGAAGAGGCAGAACGAAGCGGATTGTTACTGTTTTCTTCGCCCAATACTTGCATGTCGTTGGTGAAGGTAAGTGACAATTCGTTGCTTCCAGTCCCTTTCGTTTCTGCCTTCTTTACAAAGAAAGATTGAAGCGGGGCAACTTTGGAGACTTTATCGCCTAAGGTAGATAGCCATTGTGCATTACCATCCTTAACAGATACTTTTTGATTGCCATCTTCTACAATCCAGAATGTATTATCAAGTCCTTGATTCTCATTCGCCTTAAAGAAATTCGTCATATTCAGATGCGCCATAAACGGATTGCCGACCAAGAAGTAATTATTGTCTGTTTCTTTATTTTCAATTGTAACAATATACTTTTCCTTACTTCCTTCATTACTATGATGGAATTGACCTGTTTGACAGCTTACATCCCTAACTGTAGCATTACCTTGTTCCTGTCCTTTATCATCATAATAATTATAAGATGGATCATCTTTCGGTAAACGGAATAATACATTACCATTATTATTAGTAGTAGTAGCAGCCACCGTCTTTATCGAGAACCCTTGTCCCGGATCATAAGGAGCCTCTACATCATTATAGACAATGCTCCAATTACCTTTGATGGAGTAATTCTTGTTGGCTATAGATGAACTTTCCAGTTCAACTCTTGTTACCTCTCCCTTATCCCAACTACACTGATAAACGGCAGGATCGAAACGGTTGTTTGTACCCTCCCCTTCTCTCTTGAATGTAATCGGTTTGAAATACTCCGTATTCTGTTGATAGCCATCACTCGGCACATACCAATCCCCAGCAACAACCGCTTTAAGCGGTGAGGCGAGTGTGTACCAACGGTTCGGTGCCAAATCATAATCGACCCATGCTTTTTCGTATGTCAGCAATTCCGTATGCAGCATCTCCGTATTCGGCTCGAAGTGGATTTCCTTGACGGTGTTGGTGTAGTAGGGACGACAGTAATAAGCTACATTGCCAGTATTTTCAGCCTGATTACCACTAACCGACTGTGTTGCATCTGCCATCAAATCGTATTCGATATGATGGGTAGGGAGGCCCAAACCGGCCTTTGTTAAATCTAATATGGCAAGGTTGTCGTTCCCAGCACTCATTCTTTTCACCGGAGCATATAACTCAATTTGTGGTGTTTCCGTTGGAATCGTCACATATGTGAATGCCATAGGGACGAATCCTCTATAAGCATAAGGTGCTTCATATTTTGTATAATCATTTTTCTTTAACTCATCACTCGTTGACCGTATCCATTTCGAATCATCATTCCAGTTATCAGTTTTCGTCCCGATCCATTTCTGGTATTTGGGGACGATGTGCATTGGGAAAGTAAGCGAGCCTATCGTACATGTACTTGCTTTCGATACATCTTTTGTCGCAACTTCTTTTTCCAGTTGGAACTGGAAATTCAAATGATACGTGTATCCCTCACAAGGCTCAAAAGTTTTGTAGAATACAATATCCATGTAATTTGAATTATCGATATAGTCTTTCTTTGCAACAAGAGTCTTGATTTCCCCAACCGCTTGATTCAACTTTTGTTCTGGATCGTCAGTTCCTACCAGATAAATTTTCGAATCATTATCCAACAGTCGCAAACCAGCAGGTTCACCCTCGCTGTCTCTCGGATTCCGGAGAGGTATTCTCAAGGTGTTGTTAGTTGTAATATCTTTAGTAACATCCGTATCTTCTACACGGACTTTTTCCAACTCATCCAATCCGATACGTACAGCCGGATTGTTGTAATTCCATTTTGGATAGTCTACTTGTTGAAACCCTGTATTCAGTTTCGGACTGGCAGTAGCATTTACGACACCTGGGATGGATTTCCAACAAATTCGATATCCGGAAGCCTCCGTTTCATCCTCATGGGAAGACGTTATATCAGATTGCTCTATCGGGAAGACAACATAATACATGGGGTTAGAGACAAGTATCAAGTCTTTCAAACTTATTCCCATTTCTTCTTTACCTGACGACGTTGCCGTCAAATAAAGTGTGTTGTTCTTGACACACCGGATAATGGTTTCTTTTATCTTTTCCAGCAGATTCACATCAGTGGTAATCTCATCTAAAGACAATTTTTCCAAAGCACCTTCAATTTTTCCAGCTAAATACTCCTCTCGATTTCCATCCTCTCTCAATTTCGCAATCACCCTCCAAGTTTCATCATAACACATAATATCATAATCGTCCTTGTTGGCACTCCAAAAATAATCGACGGCAAGTTCATCTACCGTCAATTTATTTTCTTCCAGTATTTTTTTGGTCTCATCACTGATTGTCACATTTATAGGAACCTGTTGCCCGAGACAAAACTGTTCCGGCGAACTGTTCGCATCTCCATAAATAATCTTTATATCCGGTTCACGTACCTCAAAATTGCCTATGATTTTGCAATCTCCACCCAATTCATAGGCATTTGCGATATCATCCTTTGTAGCTTTTAAAGTGAACGGACATCCGTTATCATTCACCTTATAAGCCATTACCGCAATATAATATTCCTCGCCGGCTACCATATAATGCAATTCATTCTCTTCATCCCCTATCTGCGGGGTATTGTAGACAGGAAGAATATTCGAGCAGAAAATGATTTTACCATCCTTAATCGTAACGTCCTCCTGTCCATTTTCTTTCGTTAAGAAAGAGCCAAAGAAACATTCGCCTCCCGGCCTATGTTCTTCTCCTTGATGATGCTGATAAACGCCATTACCATGTATTACCGCTTGGGAAAATGCTAGGGCTGCATTCCCTTCATCTTTATTATAAACCTTATCATATACTTTCTTATTTATAAAGCTGTAATATACAACAAGATCTTCTTCTTTCTCTCCTCCTGATATTCTGTTGTTCAGTTTCTCCTTATCTATTTCTATATCTATATCAATCTGTCCGCCGCAAGGTGCATTTTCCTGCTTCGCATCAACACCCAAATCGTCGATATAGACACAAATATCATCCAGGTAAAAGTCGGCACCATTCGTACTGGCTCCGTTGTTTTCTATTTGCACGAGATAACTCTCATAATTCTCATCAGATGTATTTGTAAAAGAGGTGTAGAGTTGGAACCATTCGTTTTTTTCTTTTTTTTCCGTTAATCCATTATAATCCGACCGTCGAATCTGTCCGGAAGCATAACGATGGAGATAGGTTTCCGTCCCGTCCGCCTTCACCCCTTTGAAAGAGAAGGTTACACCGGCATCGTGTACTCCTGGCTTCCACGCACCGCTTTTCATCCAAGCCGTGATATACAAGCGCGTATTCTTACATAATTCCCTCCTAAGCGGTAGCTTGGCTACCACACCGGGTTGGTCGGAGGCATCAACATAGAGGTGGTAGTTTTTTTTATCATTGGAGAGTCCATCCGTCCACGTAGTTGCATTGTCACCACTAAGATATCTGTCTATAATCGCATATTGTCCCCATTGGGGGATATTCCCAAACATATTATCTCCATCTACAAAACCATACGTTGAATAATCCCAATTCATGGGATAAGGATAGTAATTTAAACCACCTTTATTATTCGGTGTCCCTTTATAATCCCAATTCAATCGGACATACGGCTCTCCATACGTCTTTTGCATATATTCGTCGGTACGGGTGTAGAGTTGGTCGAGTAATTGTTTCTTAGCATCATCTTCTAATCCATTAAATAAAGTTTGAATTTCCGAACACTTATCTTCTATAGAAATCTCTTTTGCTCCAACCTTCTCCTCTTCTTCCTTCATATCCTTTATTTGCTTGAGTGCCGTTTCCGTCAACCCTTGCGTGTTTTCATCAAATATAATGGTATATTGAGCGATATTATGTTCGGCTTCGTTGGTAACAGTTATAACGGCCTGGGAGCCTTTCGGCACCCCTTTTTCCGGATAAATAAGGAAAATATTAGAACTTCTACCACCTAAGTGTATCGTTTGGCCACCTTCATCCTCTGTTTCTTTACCGTCCTTAACAACAGACCCTGTTCCATTATGAGGCAAGCGGAAATGTTTTTTTTTATTTCCCTTGTGTGCATATGCATAAGGTGAAATTTGAAGTCCATTAGGAGCTCCGTCCTCTAAAGTTACTATAAGATGCTTTCCTTTAATGTACCCACCTTGCTCATCCTTATCTAAGCAATAATTCTGAGCCTGCATGGATAGTGATATATTATTGCGAGTATCGCAATTTCCACCACTTTCCTCTGTATCATTTTCAAGGTCTCCCAATTTCTTTGCCTGCTCCACCGTTGGGAAATGGATGGTAAACTCTTTTAAATACCGTCCATCACTCGTTACCTCTTCTGCCATCTTTATCAAACCGTTGTCTGCAAAAACAGATTTCAAATAAAAGATAACCCGTTGGGTAAGGGTCGGTTCAATAGCTATCTGGTCTCCTTCAGTAGTAGTAGACCCACTATCATCATATGCATCATTATACGGAGATATATTACAAGCTATAAGATCCCAATGTTTGGGTTCACTTCCTTTATATTTGTAAGTGGCTCGAGTTAATTGTTTATTAGAGAGGTCAACATTTTTATTAGTAAAAAAACTCACATATCCATTACGATATTGATAGGCTGTTACTTCGCTTTGGAAAGGTTTTTCTTTATAAAAAACAAAATCCACATCTTCAAAATCAGTTGAACCATTTTTATAATTATACCAACGCACATATTTACTCGTTGTTTTAGCCTGGTGGCCTGGATCCTGAGATAATATCATCGTCGGTAAATACAAATGAACCTCTTCGCCCGGATAAAAATAGATAGAATCGACATAGGTATGGGATACTTGGGAGATATTGTGAATACCGGTAGAACTCACAGGGTCAAAATAATATTGATCGTTATTGAAAGTATCTTCGTATTCCCCATCTGTCGGTCGCTTTTCATGCCATTTCGTTTTATATTCAGATGAGATGGCTTGAATGGATTCTATCTTTTTTTCTATATCTTCAACATCTCTACCTAACAACTTTTCGATAGTATCTCTATCATTTTCTGGGTCGATCCCGTTCCTATGGCGGATAATTTTCAGTTTTGCATTATTATCTTCTACTCTTGTAAATGTGACCGTTTCTTTTTCCTGCCCATACCCAACCGTACTTCCCCCGAGGAGAAAGGCGAGCAGGAGCAAGCTGTAATATGTTATTTTATGGATTCGTTTCATATACTCTGCGTTTTTAGATTAATACATACCGACTACTTGTGGCAAAGCCATTAGCGAAAAGCCGTCTTCGATTGATATATTTTTTTTCGTTATAGTTTCTAATCCGACAGTCTTTATGGTTATATTAAATGTCTCTGTGCCGTTGTCAGCAACAGTAGCATTCAATGTTAAGTTTAGATTCTGCCCCGGATAAGCAGAAAGAGAACCGGATAAGATGCAGCTATTCTCACCGTTAGGCGCTCCACTTTTCAAAGAAATAGCCTCCTCTTCCGTGACAAGATCCCAACTTGATACAGAAACTCCAGAGCCACTCGTACTTTTCATCGAAACTGTCAAGTTGAAAGTACAACCTTCCGGCAACTTGATCTCATAATTTCCTGCCAAGTCAATCTGTCCTTCAATCGGCAGGGTTCCGATAGCGACCACCTGATACGTACCTTTAATCACCAACTGGTAATTTTTCAGACAAATATAGATCGGTACGATTTGATTACGATCAAATGTCATAGTAGTATTTGCCTTACGTAGACTGCTGCTACTGCCGCCATTTAAGATTAGTTCAAAAGAGCAATTGCGATTTTTTAATTCCGGCAGATAGAATTCGGAAAGAAAATGCTTCTCCTCACTACTACCACCGTCCATTTCATTGAAAGAAGAAACCGTAATTGTTTGCGGCTCCCCGCTATCGGATACATCTCCACCCTTAAACAGAGAAACCTTTGTTACAACATTTCCTATCTTCAGTTGACTGACAGAAGATTCCCCAGACGTACTCGGAAAGACTCTTACCTTTGCCCGGCTTACCATACGGACGACTTCAACCGACAATGTTTTTGTGGATGGAGTCACCTGCAAATCTCCGGAACAACCGGTCATGGGTATTATCTTCGAGTCATTGATTCCTTGCAATATATCCCCGTTTATTTCTACAGATAGCTGATTAGAACTGATATCTACCGGCATTTGACCGGAAAGTTCAGATATAACACTTTCCAGTTCGGTTATTTTTTCGCAGTTGGCAAAGGCATACAACCGATAAGTACCTGCATCCAGGGTAAACGGGTCGGACTGCCAATTAGTAGCATCCCCTAACCCATTGGCATGAAACTCTTTGACAATTTCCTCTGTTGTAGTGCAAAGGAAAACATCTAGCGTGTGCATCCGTTCGCCCTCCAACGTAAGTCCGTCATCATTACTTCCCGTCCCGATGGAAAGTGTGACGGTAGCAGTTGTCCTATCAGTTGCTCTACCGATCTCCTCCTCATTCGAGCAGGCGGTCGGTAGTAAAAGAGCGACAGAGAATAAATAAAGGTATATTATATATTTCATCTTACAGTTCTCCTCCCAAATCGGTATCATCCAAACGTATTACCCAATCATTGACAATCACTTCGAGGCAATGTGCCTTGCCGCCGGTGAGGTCCATATAAATCAAAATGACGTATTCGTCTTGGCGGTCGAGGTATTCCTGTGCCGAGAGCTTGTGTGATTCCATCTGCGTCAGACAGAGGAAATCGGTCAGGTCGACATCGAAAAACGATGTTTCTTCCTTACTATAACGTAGTTTCAGGTGTCCTTTAGTGCCGTTTATCAGACGCAGGGTGTTCAGTTCGGCGCATACGGCAGGGTAGCTTGTCGTTCCGTCGGCAGATGCGACCTCTTTCACGCCCTGGTAGTAGGGCTGCCAGGTGAAGCGTGTATCGGCAATCGGTTGGTTGTCATGCGAGAGGTCGCTGTTGGTGGTCGTTACCAAAACAGAGAAGTCGGAGGCTTCGAGAGCCGTTCCGCTATGGGTGTCTATCAGTACGAAGCGCAGTTTGTTGGTGTTCTTCACCAGCGGGAAGCGGGTATGCGTTTCGCCGCCTTCGGGTATCTCGAGTGTCATTTCTCCCTGGAACAGCCCCAGTAGTTCGCGGCCGACGGTCTGCCGTTCGTGCTTGACGGCTACGCGGAAGTCTTTCAGCAGCGAACCTTTTTCCGGCTTCGTCCAGTCGTAGTCGGTTTCGTTCAGTCCCGCCCAGGCGAGCAAACGATACGTGCCGGGTTCCAGGTCGAGCTGTATACGGTTGGTTTTCAACTCTTCGCCTTCGATGGTGCGGGCAGAGAGAAAGGTGCCGGCTTCGTCGTATACATAAAGTTGCACCTTCTTCGCTGTTGCCTGGCATTCCATTTCATGGGCGAAAGCGTCGGCGAATTTCATATTGTGTTCATATACGAAACTAAGCGTATGTTTACAGGCGGGCAGGTCGTCGTGGATATAATCGCACGAAGCAGTGCCCAGCAGCAGTAAAAGGAAGAGGCAGAGGCCTCGGTATAGTGTCGTGTTCATATTGCTAAGAATTTGTTTAGTTGATTTTACATCTCAATTTCTATTTTATCAGCTATACTCCATACCTGAACGGTTACCTGGATTTGAATCCCGTTCTCTGGCGGATTGATCGGCGGATACACCGGGTCAACCGGTCTATTCGGATCATCAGGACCATCGGGACCATCCGGATCATCCGGATTCTCTCCCGGCCCAAATGGGGGGTCGTATGGAATATCCGATCCTAATCCATAAATATCGCTGATACGCAACTTATAAATATTGTTGCGCACAATCGCATACTCCATAATACCTTTCTCCCAGGCCTTGTTGTTGGAGTGACGAATCCAGTACGGGTAGTAGCAAATACCCTCCACGTAGGTATGCAAGTAGTAACGCGCCAGCAGGCGACGGGTATCTTTGCCATTCTGGTTGAGGATAATCTGACCGTTTGCATTCGTATAGCCGAACGTCGATTTCATATAGGCCGACCAGCCGAGGGATGCAGCTTCGGATGCCGTCAGTGTGGCAAACAAGTTTTTATTCTCCGACTGAGTCCGTAAAAAAGACTTGTAGTCCGCCGGATCGTTGTCTTTGATCCGTTCAGCCAGCGTCTGCACATCCGCCCAGGTCTTGCCCGTGAAGGAATAGCCGAACAGGTCGATGCCGTCCGGCACATAGTCGAACATGACGGCTTCCACCGACCCGTAGAGTTTTCCGCCCAACAGGAAGAACGTGAACGGTTTCCCGGCAGCCTGCTTCATCTCGATGGTCTTTCCCGAATCAAAATCGTAAGCATACCACTTTTCCGGTACATACCGGGCCTTAAAAATGACTCCCGTATTCAGATATTTGCTTTGATTTACCTTCGACACGGTGTTCTCCAACGTGTAGCCCACCCTGTACCAGTCGCCGATGCGTTCGCCCATACCGGCTGGAAATGTCCATCCGGCAGTCGACGTGCCGTAAGCGGTCAGGTAGTTTTCGTAGAGGTCACGGAGCGGACGGCTGCCTGTGCCCGGGGCATCTGGGTTGAAGACCTTTTTGTTGATGTTGGCGGTCGTCTTAAGGTAGCTCCAGGGGTCAATCACGTAGTTGGTCTGGTGGTCACCGAACTCGGGCAATTCCAGACCGAGGTATTCGGTGGTCGAAGCATTGCCGTACTCACCCGTCGACGGGTCGGCCGCCAGCACCCGTTTCAGCATATAAGAACCGGCGTTGAGGTTGTTGATCAACATGGTACCGGTGATTTCCACACGTGCCTTGCCGAAGGTTCTGTCCGTCACATCGTAATAATCGCCGACAGTCTGATAGTCGATACGCGCCGCATGGCGTTCCACCTCGACGGTGGCGGAAGCGGGGTTGTCGATCGTATTTTCGCCACAGAGATAAACCTGCTCGTCTTCGTGTCCGTTGGACGACATGACGAAGCGGGAGTATTTGCCATCCTTCTCCGTCCATGCCTGCCGTTGCAGATAGTCGCGCACGCCGCCAAGCGTTTTGCCCTGAAGCTGCGGGCGGATATTGCCGGTGTTGGTGATGACCAGCAGGTCGTACCAACCGCCGGGAAGTCCGACTTTCACCGGCCCGGTACTGTTGTCGCCATTCATCGCATCGCGGTCCAGATATATAATCTTATCGATCGGGGTCGAAGCGGGTGAGTTCACGCCCTTCTCCCCTTGGAAAAAGAGGAGCATCAAGTCGTCGATGCGCGTCTCGTAGTCCTGTCCCGGCTCGTGCCC
>OGZX01002877.1_pt1 | contig 12868 bp, 8 predicted proteins | sample 1576881 | NCBI WGS metagenome assembly OGZX01 (sample SAMEA3541542, study PRJEB24748) | human gut metagenome | biome: human gut; feature: human-associated habitat; material: faeces | place: China | collected 2012
AAAATGGATCAGACTTGGAAATATATTGCTTTAGAAATCAATTTGCCGGTACACTAGTACATCGTTTTCGAAATAACTATACTACTCACTTATCTGCGAATCTGATTGCACAGGCCTAAAAGCCTCAGCGTAGCCCACTACGCCTGCGTTTTTAGACCTGCACACTCAAATCCGCATCCTACGTGATCCGTACAGTTATTTACGTAGACTGGGGAACGGATATGGAAAAACCTGGGAAATTATAACAAAAATCTTGCGCTTGAGGGGGCTTTCGGTTAAAATAAACTCATCATTACAAGATGTGTTCCTGGAATGGTGGAGTACATCATAAGAGAAAGGATGTGCAGCATTTATGAAGTGCCCGTACTGTAATGAAGCAGATACCAAAGTGATCGATTCCCGTCCGGCAGATGACAACAGTTCTATTCGCAGACGCCGTCAGTGTGAACGTTGCGGCAAGCGTTTTACCACTTATGAAAAATTAGAGACCATGCCCCTTATGGTGATTAAAAAAGATGAATCCAGAGAAGTCTATGACCGCTCAAAAATTGAAGCGGGTATTCTTCATTCCTGCCATAAACGTCCTGTATCCCCACGTCAGATCAGTACCATGATCGATGAGATCGAAAACCAGATCTTTAACAGGGAAGAGAAGGAAATCTCTACTTCCGTGATCGGGGAACTGGTCATGGATAAGTTGAAAAGTGTAGATGAGGTGGCGTATGTGCGTTTTGCTTCTGTTTACAGGGAGTTTAAGGATGTAAGTACCTTTATGGAAGAGTTAGGAAAACTTCTGAAAAAGTGAATCTAAAAGAAAGTAGAATTTAGTATGTTTCAATGTTTTTATCCCGGTAAAATAGAGGATTCCTCTTATGTTATTCCTTATGAAAACTGGAAAAAAATGGGAATCCAGGGGATCATTTACGATATCGATAATACATTAGTTCCCCATGGGGCACCGGCAGATGAGAGAGCCATAGAATTATTTGAACATTTGAAAGAGCTGGGTCTTAAGACCTGCCTTCTCTCTAATAATAAAGAACCGAGGGTGAAGTCCTTTGCAGACCAGGTAAAAAGCCCTTATATTTATAAAGGTGGGAAACCGGGAGCCAAAGGCTATAAAAAGGCTATGGGGATTATGGGCACAGATATAAAGACCACTTTGTTTGTAGGGGATCAGCTTTTTACAGATATCTTGGGTGCCAACCGGCTGGGAATACAGACCGTCCTGGTAAAGCCTATTAACCCAAAAGAAGAGATACAGATCGTTTTAAAACGCTATCTGGAAAAGCCAGTCCTGTATTGTTACAGGAAAAGCCTGAAAAAGGGATAGATACAGGAAGGATAATAGGAAAAGTCCTGAAAAGAAGAAAGAGACAGCAGGAGAGAGTACAATGGATGGAAGAACAAAAGTATATGGGGTGATAGGAGATCCTGTGGAGCACTCCATGTCACCTCTTATGCATAACTTTTATGCCAGACGCACTGGAAAGGATCTGGTGTATGTTCCTTTTCATGTAAACCGGGGAACTGTAGAAATGGCAGTAAAAGGAGCATTTGCATTAAATATCCAGGGGATCAATGTCACCGTTCCCCACAAACAGGATGTGATGAAATGCTTAGAGGCTATTGACGAAGATGCCCTGGCTATTGGAGCTGTGAATACGCTGGTGCGCACAGAGCATGGTTACAAGGGATATAATACTGACGGTGCCGGCCTGAAACGGGTTATGGATGAGGCTGGTATCTCTATTACAGGAGAAAAATGTATTCTGCTGGGGGCGGGAGGCGCAGCCAAGGCAGCTGCTTATATCCTTGCAAAGTCCGGTGCAGCAGTTGTTTATATCTTAAACCGCAGCCTGGAGAAAGCTGCAGCCCTGGCAGATTATATCAACGGGCTTGCAGGGCGGGAAGTACTTATTCCTTTAAAGCTTGAAGAGTATGGCCAGATTCCCCAAAATGAAAAAGGATATCTTGCGGTCCAGTCCACCAGTGTAGGTATGCATCCCCATACAGAGGATGTTATTATAGAAGATACGGACTTTTATAAGCTGATCCATACAGCAGTGGACATTGTATACACACCTTCCTGCACGAAATTTATGAAAATGGTACAGGAGGCAGGCGGAAAAGCCATCAACGGTCTGGATATGCTTCTGTATCAGGGACTGATCGCCTATGAACTGTGGAATCCGGATGTAAAGGTGGACAAAGATACGATTGATACAGTACGTGAAATGATCTTAGATCATTTACATGGAAATACAAGAAAGAACAATGTGATCTTTACTGGATTTATGGGAGCGGGAAAGACAAGTGCTGGCCGGTTTTATGCATCCCATTATCACATGCCTTTTATTGACACAGACCAGGAGATTGAAAAAGAAGCCGGTATGGCTATTTCCAGGATCTTCGCAGACAAGGGAGAGGAAGCCTTTAGAAAGTTAGAGACACAGTGTCTGGAAAAGCTGTTGAAGACAACTGATGGAGCAGTGATCTCTGTAGGCGGCGGTCTTCCTTTAAGAGAGGAAAACAGAGAGCTTTTAAAGAAGCTTGGACTGGTGGTATATCTGGATGTTTCACCGGAGACTGTTTACAAGCGTATCGGGGCAGATGTGTCCAGCCGTCCTATGCTTCACAGTGATGATGTGCCGGCACGGATCAGAAGCTTACTGGATGAGCGGCAGCCATTATATTTAAAAGCAGCACATATGGCAGTGGATGTAAATGATCGTTCTTTAGAGGAGATTGCAGAAGAAATCTACCAGGAAGCACATAAATAGCGTAAATCAGCTGTAAATACGAAAAAAGAACTTGAAAAACCATAATACATAGTATAAAATAAAAAAGATTAGAGAGAAATTAGAGGATGCAGGCAGCATCCTGAACGAACTTAAGGAGGAATATCTTTATGATATCAGCAGGCGATTTTAGAAACGGAATTACACTGGAAATTGATGGACAGGTTGTTCAGATCCTTGAATTCCAGCATGTTAAGCCAGGCAAGGGCGCTGCTTTCGTGCGTACTAAATTAAAAAATGTTATCAACGGCGGTGTTGTTGAGCGTACTTTCCGTCCAACCGAGAAGTTCCCGGCAGCAAGAATCGACCGTGTAGATATGCAGTATCTGTATGAGGATGGAGATCTGTATAACTTCATGAACGTAGAGAACTACGAGCAGTTAGCATTAAATAAGGACATCATCGGTGATGCATTAAAATTTGTTAAAGAGAATGAGATCTGTAAAGTTTGTTCTTACAACGGAAATGTATTCTCTGTAGAGCCACCTCTGTTTGTAGAGCTGGAGATCACTGATACAGAACCAGGCTTTAAGGGTGATACAGCAACCGGCGCAAGCAAGCCAGCAACTGTTGAGACCGGAGCTACTGTAAGTGTTCCGTTATTCGTAAACACAGGCGATAAGATCAAGATCGATACCAGAACCGGCGAATATCTGTCCCGTGTATAAGCAGATTGCTTAGATAAAAAGTAAAAGATTGCTCCGGCAGACTGCCGGAGCGATTTTCGTATATGAGAGAGAAGAATACAAGGAGAAATAATTGTGAAAAAGATTCTGGAAGTTCTGGAGCAGGAACTGAAAGTAGCATTTGCAGCCTGCGGCTATGAAGAAAAGTTCGCAAAAGTGGTTTTATCCAACCGCCCGGATCTGTGCGAATATCAGTGCAACGGTGCTATGGCAGCTGCCAAGGCATATAAAAAGAAACCTATTGATATTGCAAATGCAGTGGTAGAGCAGCTTACAGGAGAAAATGCAAGTCCTGTATTTTCCCAGATCGTAGCAGTGATGCCTGGTTTTATCAACTTAAAGCTTTCTGAAAGCTTTTTAGCTGACTATATGAACGGCATGGCAGCAGATGAGAAGCTGGGACTGGAAGAGCCTGCAAAAAAAGAAACGATTATCGTAGACTTTGGCGGTGCCAATGTGGCAAAACCTCTTCATGTAGGACATTTACGTTCTGCTGTTATCGGTGAAAGCGTAAAACGTATGGGACGTTTCCTGGGCCACAATGTGATCGGTGATGTGCATTTAGGCGACTGGGGACTGCAGATGGGCCTTATTATTGAGGAACTCCGTGACCGCAAGCCTGAGCTGCCATATTTTGATGAAAATTATACAGGAGAATATCCGGCTGAGGCACCTTTTACCATCAGCGAGTTAGAGGAGATCTATCCGGCTGCCAGCGGTAAGTCAAAGGTGGATGAGGCGTTTAAAGAGCGTGCCCATCAGGCAACCTTAAAGCTTCAGAAGGGTTATCCTCCGTTCAGGGCTATCTGGAAGCACATTATGAATGTGTCTGTAGCTGATCTTAAGAAGAACTATTCCAATCTGAATGTAGATTTTGACCTGTGGAAAGGCGAAAGCGATGCAGAACCATACATCCAGAAGATGATAGATACCTTAGAGGCTCAGGGACTGGTACATGAAAGCCAGGGAGCTTTAGTTGTAGATGTGGCAGAAGAAGGCGATACCAAGGAGATCCCTCCATGCCTGATCCGTAAGTCAGATGGAGCTTCTTTATATGCAACTTCTGACCTTGCTACCATTGTAGAGCGCGAGGAAGACTTTAAGCCGGATCGCTATATTTATGTAGTAGATAAGCGTCAGGCTATGCATTTTGAGCAGGTATTCCGCGTTGCAAAGAAAGCAGGTATTGTTAAGCCTGAGACCCAGATGGTATTTTTAGGCTTCGGTACTATGAATGGCAAGGACGGAAAGCCTTTTAAGACAAGAGAAGGCGGTGTTATGCGTCTTGAGAAGCTGATCGCAGATATTGATGAGGCTGTTTACCAGAGGATCATGGAAAACCGCACGGTATCTGAGGAGGAAGCAAAAGAGACAGCAAAGATCGTAGGTCTTGCAGCATTAAAATACGGCGATCTGTCAAATCAGGCTTCCAAGGATTATATCTTTGATACTGACCGCTTTATCTCCTTTGAGGGAAATACAGGCCCATACATCCTTTATACCATCGTCCGCATCAAGTCCATTTTAAATAAATATAAGGAAAATGGCGGACAGGTAACAGAAAAAGGTGTAGAAAAGAAGATCCTTCCTGCAAAGGGCGTTTCTGAGAAGGCACTGATGCTTCAGCTTTCCAAGTACAATGAAGTGATCGAAAATGGCTTTGCAGAGACAGCACCTCATAAGATCTGTCAGTATATTTATGAGCTGGCCAATGCGTTTAACAGCTTTTACCATGACACAAAGATCCTCTCAGAAGAAGATCCGGCAGTAAAAGACAGCTATATTGGCCTGATCACATTGACCAGAAGAACACTGGAGATCTGCATCGGACTTCTGGGAATTGAGGCTCCGGAGCGGATGTAAAGAAGGGGTAGATCAACGTCATGAAAATCGTCAAAATGGATGCAAACAGTTTCTGGAAAGGCGAAGCTGGCGTAGTGGGTCTGGTGGAAGATCAGGCCCACACCTTTAAAACAAAGTTATATCTGAAAAACGGACAGGTAAAGGACTATTCCTGTACCTGTGAAAAAGGGAATTCTTACAGGGGCATCTGCGCCCATGGGGAGGCCCTTTTTGCGTATTATAAAGAATATCAGGCAGAAATGTCCAAGCCTCTGGTACATAGTTCTTCCCAGGTCCATACTATGATCCGCGAGTACACCAATCAGGAGGTAGCCCGTATTTTAGAGGAAGAAGAGGGAAGCCAGGTAAAACTGGTGCCGACGGTGCTCTTAAATGGCAGGGATGTACATCTGGAATTTAAAGTAGGCCGTGAAAAAATGTATGCAGTGAGAGATCTGGGAGAATTTTCTGACGCAGTGACCATGGGTGCTTATGTGGAATATGGAAAAGAGCTGGCATTTCACCATCAGGGAAGTTCTTTTTGCCCGGAAAGCAGGGGATTATTATCCCTGGTCATGAGCCTGACGGAAGGACAGAAGTCACAAAGGGAGATCACCCTTAGCCGTATGAACAGAGACCGCTTTTTTGAGGTTTTAGAACAGGAAGAACTGGAGGTGCAGCTTCCGGGAGGTATCCGGTCATCTCTTAAAGTGCAGAAAAAAGACCCTAAGCTGGTGATCTGCATCAGTAAATATGGAAGAGATGGTGTGGAAGCTGTATTAAAGGGGGTATGTACAGAAGAAGGAAGTGTTACAGAACCGGTCCTTGCCTTTTTCAGGGGTGAGCGCCGCATTTATATTGTAACGGAAAAGACTGTCTGTTGCTGTTCCCATCATTTCAGTCAGGCGGCAGGAACCTTCTTAGAGCAGATCACCAGAGACCGGGAATACAAGATACAGGCGGGGGCCAAGGATATTCCTCTTTTATATGAACGTGTGCTTAAAACTTTAAAACCATACAGCCTTATGCAGCAGGAAAACGTGGATCTGGAAGAATATAAAATGGAGCCTTTAAAGGCGGTGTTTCGTTTTGATGCTGACGAAAAGGGCATTTTATACATGGAACCGCTTTTGTCCTATGGTGAATATACCTTCCATCCTGTAGAAGATGAAAATCTCCCTTCAGCTATCTGCCGTGATGTGCCGGGAGAGTTTAAGATCAGTCAGGTGATACGGAAATATTTTAAATACAGGGATCCAAAAGATGGGCGTCTTGTATTAAAAGAAGATGAAAAAGCTTTGTATCACCTTCTTGATAAGGGAATGGAAGAGTTTCGCAGCATGGGAGATGTATACCTGTCTGAGTCCATGAAAAACTGGAAAATTATGGAAACTCCTACTGTATCTGCCGGTGTCAGCGCTTATACAGGCTGGCTGGAGCTGACTGTAGATATGGGAGAGTTTCCAAAGGAGGAACTGGGCCGTATCCTGGCTGCCTACAGCCAGAAAAAGAAGTATTACCGCTTAAAGAGCGGACAATTTTTAATGCTGGATAAGGGGGGAATGTTTACCCTTACAAAGCTGGCAGGAGAGCTTGGAATCAGCAAAAAAGATCTGCAAAGCGGCACGATCCGCCTGCCTGCGTACAGAGCCTTGTATCTGGATCATATTTTAAAAGAAGGTCCGGGCATTACCTATTACAGAGACCAGCTGTTTAAGGCAATGGTACGTGCAGTAAAGGCAGTAGAAGACAGTGATGAGCCGGTTCCGGCCTGTTTTGAAAACGTTTTAAGAGAATACCAGAAAATGGGATTCCGATGGATGAAAACATTGGATAAATGTGGCTTTGGCGGTATTTTAGCTGATGATATGGGTCTTGGAAAAACCATTCAGGTGATCGCCCTGTTTGAAGATGCCTACAGCAGTGGGGAAAAGGCACCAAGTCTTGTAGTCTGTCCGGCTTCCCTGGTCTTTAACTGGGAACAGGAAATACAGAAATTTGCTCCGGATCTGAAGGTACAGTCAGTGGTGGGAACTGGCCCGCAGAGAATGGAATTGCTGCAAAGCATCAAAGAAGGTGGTCTGGGCTGTCAGGTCCTGATCACCTCCTATGACCTGTTAAAAAGAGATATTGCAAATTATGAAGGAATTGATTTCCGATTCCAGATCATTGATGAAGCCCAGTATATAAAAAATGCTGCCACCCAGAGCGCCCGTTCTGTAAAGGCAGTTAATGTACGCTCACGTTTTGCACTGACAGGTACGCCAATTGAAAACCGTCTGGGAGAGCTTTGGAGTATTTTTGATTTTCTGATGCCTGGATTTTTGTTTGGAAACCAGTATTTTCGCAGGGAATATGAGATTCCTATCACAAAAGAAAGGAATGAGCAGGCTTTAGAGCGGTTAAAGGGGCTGATCGGACCTTTTATCCTGCGAAGGGTAAAGAAGGATGTATTAAAAGAGCTTCCGGATAAGCTGGAAAAAGTGGTGTATTCTACTTTGGAGGAAGAGCAGAAAAAACTGTATACAGCCAATGCCATTTTATTAAAGGAAAAACTGGAATCCGATGACTTTAAAGGAGCAGAAAAGCTGCAGATATTATCGGATCTGATGCGTCTGCGCCAGATCTGCTGTGATCCCAGGCTTTGTTATGGAAATTATAAAGCTGATTCTGCCAAGCTTAAGACCTGTATGGATCTGATCCGCACCGGTGTGGAAGGGGAGCATAAAATCTTATTGTTCTCCCAGTTTACATCTATGCTGGATCTGATCGAAGAGCAGCTAAAAAAGGATGGCATTGAATGTTATAAGCTGACGGGAGCAACGCCGAAAGAAGAACGTATTCAGATGGTATCCCGTTTCCACCAGAATGAGGTGCCTGTATTTCTTATCAGCCTGAAAGCAGGAGGAACGGGATTAAACCTGACAGCAGCAGATATTGTGATCCATTATGATCCATGGTGGAATGTGGCAGCCCAGAACCAGGCAACAGACCGTACCCACAGGATCGGCCAGGAAAAGCAGGTAATGGTATACAAGCTGATCACCAGTGATACCATTGAGGAAAATATCTTAAAGCTTCAGGAAGCAAAAAAGGATCTGGCAGACCAGATCGTGTCAAAGGGTGGTATTTCCTTTGGAGAACTTACAAAAGATGATATTTTAAAGATGATAGAGGAGAGCAGGCCATGAAAAAAACAGTAACATTTGGTGAGATCATGCTCCGTTTAAAAACACCGGAACATCTGAGGATCGTGCAGACAGATGGGTTTGAGGCAAGCTACGGAGGCGCAGAGGCCAATGTAGCAGTTTCTCTGGCAGTGCTTAAGGATCCGGTATCCTTTGTGACTAAGCTGCCGGATAATCCTGTTGGCACAGCTGCTTTAAATGAAGTGCGCAGGTACGGTGTGGACACCTCTAAAGTAGTGGTTGGAGGTTCCAGGCTGGGGATCTATTTCTTTGAAAAAGGAACGGATATCCGGCCGACCAATGTAGTTTATGACAGAGAAGGAAGTGCTCTTGCCTTATCAAAGGCGGAAGAGTTTCACTGGGAAGAGATATTAAAGGATACAGATATTTTTTATTTCTCCGGTGTAACACCTGCAGTCAGTGAATCTGTGGCAGAAACAGTTTTAGAAGCCTTAAAATACTGTAAAACTCATGGTATCGAAACAGTCTGCGACCTAAATTACCGTTCAAAAATGTGGGGGATTAAGAAAGCACAGTCTGTTATGGGTGAGCTGATGAACTATGTAACATTATGCATTGCCAATGACGAGGATTTTGAGTCATCTCTGGGTATCCACGCATATGACGGGGATATTTCCAAAGGAATTGACCAGATTGACAGCTACAAAGCAGGCATGAAAGAGATCCAGAGCCGTTATCCGGGCTGTAAGGCAGTTGCCAGTGTTCTTCGCAATATGTATACAGCAGAAGACGGTGACTGGCTGGGGATTTATTTAAAGGACGGTGTATTTTACGAAAGTCCGGTACACAAAGTACACAGCTTTGAGGCAGTAGGAGCAGGTGATGCTTTTGCGGGTGCATTGCTGCATAGTCTTGTAAGAGAGTTTGAACCTCAGGAATTGATCGATTTTTCTATTTCAGCCAGTGTATTAAAGCTGATGATCCAGAGAGATTTTAATTTGGTAACAGAAAATGAGATCCAAAGAGTTATGGAGTCTAAAGCGGCAAATCTGCAGAGATGATTTTTCTCTCAGCAGAGAATAGTACTGCCGGATGGGCAGTGTGATAAAAAGAAGGTGGTTTCTGTGAACAGACAGACAAAGATACGACTTGAAAATGGAACCATATTATTATTAGGAGCAGCGGCTTTTGTCTTACTTGCAGCCAGTCTGTTGCCTTCTTATGCCATGTCAGAAAAGGTACGCTCCTATCTGGAAATGAACCGTATGGTGGAGAGAGCCTTTGCAGCAATGCTGCTGGTGCTTTCTTTGCAGCTGATGAAACGAAAGAAAGCAGCCTGGGAAATGACTGTGGCTGTATTAGCCTTAAGCCTTTTGAGGGGGCTGGGGGAGATGATCCATACAGGCCCTGGGAGGGGAAACATATTTATACTTGTTCAGGCATGCATTTTTCTGATCCTTTTATGGTGCAGGAAGGATTTTTGCAGCCCGGCTTCTAAAAGGTCCCTGAAACAGGCCTTTGGCTTTGCGCTTTTATCTTTGATGGGTGTGTCAGTGAATGCGGTCATCACCCGCCATTATATGAATCTGGCTATGGGAAAGGGAACTGTATCTTTTTCGGAGAGTCTTATAGCCGGGCTGGGAATGCTTTTTGGCATGGGAGATGGATTTTACCCAGGAGAGTTTGCAGGGCATTTTGAGCAGCTGGTATTTTTCTTCAGCTGGATCTGTATTCTGGCAGCGGTGATCCATGTATTCCGTCCATGGATGGAAAATCCCGGAAAAACAGCATCGGATCTGCAGCATGCCAGAACCTTATTAAATCTTTACAGCCAGAATCCCTGCTCCTATCTTACTCTGGAAGATGACAAGATCCTCTACTTTGGAAAACAGGTGGATGGGGTCATTCCTTATGGGATTGTTGGCGATACAGTGGTGGTCAATGGTGACCCGGTTTGTAAAGATGAGGATTTTCCAAAGCTTCTGGATGAATTTAAGGAATTCTGCCTAAAAAGTGCCCATAAGCTGTTTATTTTAAGCATTACAGATCATTTTCTGGGAGAATATAAGAGACAGGGCTTTGGGACTGTAAAATGTGGGGAAGAGGCAAGATTTAAGCTGTCTGACTACGAGATCAGCGGCAAGAAGGGCGCTAAGATGCGCATGAACATCAACCATGCGAAAAAAGCGGGTATTATTGTCAGGGAGTATAAAATACTGGAAAAGAAAGATAGGGTGTTAGAGGCAGAATTTAACCGTATTACAGATGAATGGCTGCAGGGCAAAAAAAGCTCCATGCTGAAATTTACCATGGGTACTTTAGGACTGGATAATCCCATGGACCGGCGGTATTTTTATGCAGTGGATGAAAGCGGCAGAATGGCAGCCTATATTGTTTTTGTGCCGTTTCTTGGAAAGAACGGATATATGGCAGATATGACACGCCATGGAAATAAAGCACCGGGCGGTGTAATGGAGCTGATCATGTATGAGGCTTTTCAGGTATTTAAAGAAGAATGTGTGGAGTATGCAAGTCTGGGTGTAGCGCCTCTTGCAGGCTTAAAAGAAGAAAATGCCGGTTTTATGGAAAAGCTTTTGGAATTTGTCTATGAACATTTAAACCAATGTTACGGTTTTAAAGATCTTTACCGGGCGAAAGAAAAGTACAGTCCAACGGTGTGGGAACCATCCTATTATGCTTACCTGCCAAAGATCCCTTCTCCTGATATGTTTTATGCAGTGGTAAAGATTCAGAATCCCCATGGAATCCTGGATTTCTTTCAGTGGGTAAAGCTGCCGGTACATAAAAAAATGCCTGAGAAGCAGGAAATAGCAGAACTTCAAAAAGGTTACAGAGCCGGGGAAAAGGAAACAGAGGCGAAAAAAGACCATGAGTGAGATCCAAAAAGAAACAGATGAGATAATAGAGACCGCAGGCTATATCAACATGCCTGCGGGAACATTATATTATAAAACATACGGGAAAAAATGTGATACACAAGGAAAAAACAGACTTCCGGTGGTACTCCTTCATGGGAATAGGGGCACTCACCGGGATTTTTTATACCGTGCATATGGAGGACGCGCCAGTGACGCATGTGATGATTCTTATATAAAGATGCTGACAGGTGCGGGATGCCTGGTGATCGCCATGGACAGCAGAGGCCATGGAAGATCGGTACTGAAAGCTGCTGCTTTAAAGACCGCTGCTTTGAAAATTACTGTAGAAAAAAAAGAAAAACAGCAAAATAGCAGTGACAAAAGGCATACTGCAGTAGCAGATATGGCAGAAGATGTGGTCCGTCTGTTAGATCATTTAAAAATAGAAAAGGCAGTGATCCTGGGATTTTCTGACGGGGCAAATACAGCTCTGGAGTTTGCTGCAGATCATCCGGACCGGACGTTTAAGATCATAGCAGTCAGCGCCAACGCACTGCCTGGTGGACTGATCGCCCCTATGCTTTTTATGGAAAGAATGCGCTTTTGGTGGGCGAAAGCCCTGGAGAGCATAAAACCTGATGGGAGAATTGGAAAATGGTGTAAAAAAGAGCAGTTTTTAAGCGGACTTATCCTTCATTCACCTTATCTTACAGAAGAACGGTTAAAAAGGATCACAGTACCGGTCCTTTTAATGGCTGGGACCCATGACCTGATCAAGGAGTCCCACACCCGGTTTATAGCAAAATGTATCCCGGGCAGCCAGTTGGTTCTTATAAAGGGAGGTACTCATCAGGGCTTTTTTAAGAAAAAAGAACTTTATACAGGTGCAATATCAGATTTTCTGTTTGACAAAAAAGAAGTTAGACAAGACTAACAACATTATTAAAAAATTAACATAATTATTAAAAAAATAACGATAACTTTTCATATTGTATACAAAGTTAAAGTGTGTTATACTCAAAAATGGCTGTTATGGTCCCACTAATTAGGGACTATTGAACAAAAGAAATCAAAAAGAAAGAAAGAGGGGAAGAAACCATGGGTTTGGCGACTTTTAAAGGCGGCATTCATCCGTATGAAGGAAAAGAATTGTCAGAAAACAAACCGATCCAGGTCCTTCTGCCAAAGGGCGAACTGGTATTTCCTATGTCTCAGCATATAGGAGCACCTGCAAAACCACTAGTGGCAAAGGGTGACAGAGTTCTTGCTGGACAGAAGATCGGGGAAGCCGGTGGATTCATTTCAGCACATGTGATCTGTTCTGTATCCGGTACTGTTAAGGCAATCGAACCAAGACGTATGGTAAATGGCGCAATGGTACCTTCCATCATCGTAGAAAACGATGGTGAGTACGAAACAGTAGAAGGGGTAGGAGAGGACAGGGATCCATCCACACTTTCAAAAGATGAGATCCGTTCTATCGTAAAAGAGGCAGGAATCGTAGGTTTAGG
>OGZX01002882.1_pt1 | contig 12835 bp, 11 predicted proteins | sample 1576881 | NCBI WGS metagenome assembly OGZX01 (sample SAMEA3541542, study PRJEB24748) | human gut metagenome | biome: human gut; feature: human-associated habitat; material: faeces | place: China | collected 2012
ATCGACGATCTGGCAAATGCTAAACTGACCATTGGAGTGAAGGCATCCGAAGCGGTAACAAAAGCAGGTGACCCGAATGCCTTGGAGGGCGAGATGTATATTAATAATCTGGCCGCTGTCGTTTTCGATGAAACCGGAACTGTTTTGTTGGGAAAAGCTCAGGAGAATGTAAACACTCAGGATGGAACTGCCTATCTGATAGATGTGCCGGCTAAAGCGACTAAAGCCAGAATAATTCTGTTAGCCAATCTTCCGAGTGGTGTTCTTGATAATGTGACAACTTATGATGGTTTCCAATCTATGCTGGCAGAACTTTCTGCACAGTCACAGGCAAATCTGACCATGAGTAGCCAGGTAATCGTAACGAATAATGCACTTGTTGCTGATGATAACTATCTGGGATATGAAAGTATGGGAAGTGAAAATATAAACGGCATATCATCACCTCTGGAAGTAACCCGTTTGGCTGCACGTGTAGAAGTCGTTGCCTTTCATACAAATTTTAAAGGCTCGAAACTGGAAGGACGTACAGTCAGGGTGGAGGATGTTTATATTCAGAATCAAAAAACGGCATCCCGCTATTTTAGTGCCGGTTATTGGGGCCCCGTTATTGTAAACGGACATTTCTCCAACAGTCCCAAAGTTACATTAAATAGAATACTGAACGACGCAAGTCCGATTCTGGAAACATCATACAGGCATTATGTTATGGAAAATGATGCGGATGAAGAGGCTACTCAGTTAGTTGTCCGGGCTACATTACTGGAAGCTCCCGGCTATACAGCACAGACAAAAACATTTTATGCAACGGTCAATGCAAACGGACTGGCTAACAAATACGATCATAATTTCGTGAAGCGTAATTACATCTATCGTATGAATATAACATTCGGCCCGAACAGTTTTGAAATACTGGATGGAGTACTCGATGTTAAAGTAGAAGTAGTTGGCTGGGGGCCGGTTAGCCAGGATGTAGAGATAGAATAAATAGGGTAAATAATTTAAAATATAAGACTTATGAAATTAAGAAATTTATTTTTAAGCATGTTGGCAGTATGTGTGTGTGCATCCTGCTCCAAAGACGATGATAGTATTAAAGGGCCGGTAGAACCGGTAGATGCCTATATTTCGATTGCTGCTACATCATTGACCCAAACGAAAGCTGCGCTTCCTACTTTACGGGAAGGAAGTACGGATGTGACTCCAAAAACAGACATAGGTTCGGATGATGAAAAATTTATCTCTACATTGACGGCTTATGTGTTTAAGAATGAGGAGGGGGATCAATCTTTGTCTGCCATAGGTACTGCAAAGTCAGAGAATGGCCAGTCGGTAACTGAAATTACACATATACCTATCAAAGTAACACCTGATCAGACTGATCCGAGAAAGCCATCAAGTAGTAAGTTTATAGTTATTTTGGTAGCAAATGGAAAATTATTAACACCTAAAAATCTGGAAGAATTTAAGACATTAACTTTGACAGATGATATTTCAACATGTATTACTAACAAGAGGTTACCTATGGTTAGTGAACCTATTTCATGTCAAGGGTTAATACCAATAGTAAAAGGGGCAGGGGAAGATGGAGCTTCCACAATCTATGCAGAGAACTGGATAACTAAAGATAAAATTATTTCTTTTGAAAATTCAATTACAGATTCATCAGATAAACCTGATGGTGTCACTCCTATTGAACTGACTCGTTTGGTAGCTCGTGTACAAGTGGATAAAATTACTTTTAATTATCCGGACGAACTGGCTCAGTTCGAACTGGAGAATTTATCGATTGTAAATGTGCATTCTACATCAACCTTTGAAGAAGGTGATGGTGAGTATGTGAAAGGATACGTATCAGATAAATATTCACCGGCAGATAAATGGATTTCAGAAAACTCTCCCATAAAAGATAAGTTAGCACAAGCTTATACAAAGTGTATTTTGGGTAAAGGCGAAAAAGCCGCTGAAAGTATTGATTGGTTGGCTGAAACAGTAGAATCAAAATACCCTCAGTTTATTAGCTATGCTTTTTCAAACCCTGAAAATGTAGACCACAAAACAGCCTTGTTGATATCCGGAAAATTCATAAGGAATTCGAATGCACCGGATGTAAAGGAAACAAGGAATTTCCGTGTGTTCCTGGATGATCCGAAGGATAGTGAAGGGCCTATGGTAAAACGAAATCATATCTATAAGTTGAATGTTACTATCACAGGTGAAGGATCTTCTAATGAGGATAAGATCGAATTGAATGCACATGTATCGGCAGAGATTACAGTGGCAAATTGGTCAATTATTGAACAAACTGAAGAGGATGCGAATTAATAATTAGTATTGCTCTTTTGTCATACGAAAAAGAAAGGTGTCATTCTGGAAGAGTGATACCTTTCTTGTTTAGGGCTTGTTTATATCAAGATACCTTGCAAAACTATTAATCTTAGAGGGATACCTTGCTTATTGATATTCTTATCTCTGTTTATGTTGTTCATTCTTTCAGAAAGGGTATTTCTATCGCTTTTAAAGGTACTTCTATCAATCTTGTTAGTTGCTATTTTTACCCCTTAATCTTGAAAGTTTCGCCTATCGCCCTTTTTTCTGAATCGTCATACATTTGCATCGTAAGACAAACGAAAATGAATTTAGGTTTAGTATAACGATTTTAAGTATAGGGTTATGAAACTGAAGAATATATTATCAATTATCTGCTTTCTATTTGTTGTAGCTTCATGTTCTGTAGAAGATGATACAATCATGAATGATGTTACTAATAATATAGAAAATGAAATCACAGGTTCTGCATATGTTTCTGTAGGTGTAAGATCAGGTCAGTCTGCAACGAAAGCAACAGAAGGAAATGCCAGTAAACCTTCTGATTACGGATATTCACATCCAATTTCTAATTGTTATTTGTTGTTACTTGATGATGCAGATAATATCTTATATCGTGCCTTCAAGGATTATGGGGATGAGCCTGTTAGCAGTGTCCCAGCTAGTGATTTCAAAATTTTGGTAAAAGTAGGATCTGTTACGAAAGCCATTGCTGTTATAAATGCTAGTGTTGATTTTAGAGATAAGATAAAAGTTTGTATAACTCTTGATGATTTAAAAGATAAAAGAGAATTAGATGCATTTTCTGTATTGGCAATAGGAGATGGAAAAATCGACTGGAGAAATATAGAAGGTTCAGAGTCAACAATGAATAGTGTCCCTGTCGTGGAAGTTTCTAGTATTGTTGCTGAAAATCGTGTTGCAAATGTAGAGTTGTCAAAATTTAATATAAAATATTTTGATTGTGATGAAGACTCATATAAAGTTAAATTAGAGAATTTTTGGTTGACAGGAATGAAAAGTAGTGTTGGACTTTACAGCGAAGGGGAAGATGCTATTAAGAACGAAAATTTGGGTGATGGCAAAATAAGTGATAATGACTTTGATAATCTGAGAAATATTGAAGAACAGTATTCAAAAGAAATTAGCAATGAGTTTATTCTTGAGAAGTTTAATTTGAAACAGGAGCAGGCAACTTTCAGATATGTATTCCCTAATACCAATGGCACAGAAAAGATTACTGCTCATTTGCGGTTCTCTGTAACAACAGCTCATGGAACAAAGTATTACGAGCGTGAATATATTGTTAATCGTCCTTCCGGGGATGGCTTTATTAATAATTCTGGTACAGCATATGTAAACCCCGGTTATTGGTATCAATTAAATGTCACAGTCCACGTTAAGAAAGATTTTATCGATTGCGCTTTTACTTGTTCTACAAAGGATTGGATCTATAACGAAATAAATGTAGATTTATAATCTCCATCATTATAAAACACTAGTAAGTATTAAACGAAAAAAGATACATTATGAATCGGATTAACTTCATATATCTATTAGTTTCTGTTCTTTTGGTTTTTACGGCCTGTTCAAATGAAGAACTTCTTGAAAAGCACCCCGATGGAAATTACACATCGAAACTGAATATTACACTCTCTACCGCATCTGCCATAACAAAGGCTGGTGGACAAGAACTTTTTCCGGCAACGGATCAGGAGAAGACAATACAATCTTGTGTACTTGCTATTTTTAAGAAAGAAGGCAATACATATACTAAAAAAGCTATTATTGAGCCAATTTTGAAGGAGGCAGATATAAAAGGAACTTATAATGTAGTGTCAAATGTCGAGTTGCTTTTTTCTGAAACATATAAAATCGTTATTATTGCAAATGGTCATTTGGACTTGTATGAACAATGTAACACTTATGACGATTTGAAAAATATAAAAGAAAAAAGCGGTAACAAATATGCATTTAAATCTGATAAACTATTAAAGTGGGGTGAAAAAGAAATTGGTGTTGGTACTGAAACGAACTTGACTGTAGATACTCAGTTTCATATTGACTTAACCCAGCTAGCTGCCAGGATCGATTTAAAGATAAATGTTAATTTAAAGGATGAAAAGGAATTAGTGAAAGTGTCTTATGAAGAGGCTGATGGTTCTCCTTTAATTGGAGATATTTCTTTAAAGGGTGATATTACTGTAAGTAATGGTTTGCCTAGTGAATATGAAGGTCATGAATTTCTTTTTTATGGAAGACCTGTAATTTTGAGTGAAGCTACAAGCCCCAGTACAAAAGTTGGTGTTATGAAAGGCAAAACGATCAACAGAACACGGACATACAACTCATGGATCTTAGAACCGACTTCGGTAATTGTTAAAAATGTAAGAAATGAAGTGATTGCTATTCTTCCGGAAATGGATTTGCTAGGATCTCTTAGTGAACTTGATTTGAGTAAAGATGTGAATACTCAATATGTGACTTTTTATACCTATCAACGTTCAGTCGAAGATCCGGATGCTTATTTAACGAATTTGCGAGTAGAAGTTCAAGGTGATATTTATTCAGCAAATGTGAAGGAGATAATGCAGGTAAAGGGAGATTTTTTGGCATTCAATTTGAAAAACGATAAAACAACATATGACCAACTAATTGAAGATGCAAAAAATGGGGAAACTTCATCGATAACAGTTACCTCTAATGGGCAAGGACAAGGATGGTGCATTTTAGTAGAAGATGCGACATTGGGATTTGAGGAGATTGAAGGTGCTGATGTTGTTGTGGGAGAAAAATCCTTTGTCGGTGAGTATAAAAGTGGGTTTGATATCAAACCAGAGGATGGAGGACCTGTCGCTTATGGAAATTATTATAAGGTCACAGCAACGATTAAAAGTCTGAAATTGCCTGTATCTCTTAAATGTATTATAGTTCCTATGGGTTCTGAAGATGTAATCGTTCCTCCTTTTGAGTAATAAGGTAATAACTGTCATAAATAAATACAGCAATGAAACAATATAGTTTATATATTATATCCATATTAGCAAGCTTTATTCTTTTAAGTGCTTGCTCTGATGAAGAAATGGGTGGTAAGAAAAATAACGTCATTTCAGGTATTCCAACTACTGTTCGGTTCTCTCTTAATTTGCCAGACGCGGAAGAGATAACAACAAAGGCATCTACTGGTGATGATCGAATTGATAATTTGTATTTGTTTGTTTTTAATGGTGAAACATTAGAATTTGGTGAGGAAGTAAAGATCACAGCGAATAACAATGTTGAGTTTCAGATTGAATCTGGAGAAAAATATATTTATGCGATTGCTAATACGACCAACGGTGCTTTTGAAAATCTCACAGAATGGATTGAAACAAAGCCTTCCAAAACAGACTTTCTTGCAAAAACAGTCTCTTTAAGTACAGATAATGTAACAAATTTAACAGGAGCCGGCCTAATGATTGGAGGATTTTGTGAAAATGCATCTGTCGAAGATGCAACATTGAATATTGTTCCTTGTACAATAGCGCCAGGTAAAGAGAAGGGAGTATCCATAACTCATGGAGCTATTTATTTGCAACGAATGCGTTCTGAAATTGTTTTTAAAATAACTGATAGTCCCAATTTTACATTGACAAGTTATGAAATTCAAAATGTGCCAAGAACAAGTTCTTTGATTGCACAATCTAATCCGGTTTCAGTAGGCAGTAGTTTTTCTGTAAAGGAGGATATTAAAGATAATGCTGAATCTTTCTCTTTCTATATGCTAGAAAATATGCTAAGTCCACAAAAGACTCCTATGGATAGTAAACAAAGAGAAGATAAAACATATTATAATCCTAATTCGACTTATGTCGTTTTGAAGGGTACTTATAAAGGAAATACCGCTTTACCTGATGGAGGTTATGCAGAAGCCGATGCAACCGTTTCTTATTTTATTCATTTAGGGAAAGGCGCAGGTAGTGGATATGGGGTTGATTATTCTGATTATTCTACCTATAGAAATAAGAAATATACTTATAGTATTAAAGTAACAGGCGTAAAGTCTATTATTGCTGAGGTTAAAGTTGATGAAGATAATGATCAGCGCGCTGAAGGGGATGTTATCTTGAAAACAGAAGGACAAGTTTTATATTGCGATGCTCATTATGAGACTCGTGTAATTTCTTTTAAGAAGAGTGAAATTGATCCTAATGGCTTATTCTATAATGCGAAAACACCTAAAGGTGATAAGGATCTTGATTGGATTAAATTTGTGAAAAATGATGCTGGTCAGTCCTATGCAGTCGATTATACAATAGCGAAATCAAGCAATCAATTGGAGAATGTAACTGCTCTTATTCAAGACTTGAAAGACTGGAAAGATGTTAATAATGAGGGTGGTACAAATGAGGATGGCGAAGAAGTACGCTACTATACTTGTTTTATAAATGAGTACTATTATGACGATTTATCATTAGATCAATTTGTCAATGCGGAGGATCGTATTCTGTTAATTGGAGCAAATGCACAATATCAGAATAGCAGTTTGGGTAATAGTTCTGTTTTTGAAGGAAAATATGTCTTTAAACAACGTTCCATTAAGAGTATTTATAAATTGGATGATAAAGCAACTAATCCTTGGGGAATAGAAACTTGGAATGAAACAGGCAAATTGATATTTGGGAAGAATTCAAGCGGGAACGATATTACAGGGACTTCAGGCACAAATGCTAATAACGGATATGAAAATCAAGTTAAGTTTGTTAATAATAATTTGAACAACGAATGGAGTAAGGCTGTAAAATATTCATTTATTACTGAGGATATTAATAAAAATGAAGTTCCTGAATATAATTTGCAACCGAACAAAGATACAGATATAAGCGCATTAACGGGGGCAATGTATGCTTGTATGCAACGAAACAGGGATGAAAATGGTGATGGAGTAATCGATGGCGATGAAATAAAGTGGTATTTGCCGGCCTCAAATCAGTATATTTCTTTGTGGATGGGAGCGGATGCTCTTCAAGATGCAACTTTGTATGCCGAAAGCACTAGAAAACGCTCTAGTGACAATCATTATTTTACAAGTACATCTGGTAAAAATTTATATTGGGCAGAAGAAGGTATTACAGCAGGAGGAACAGGTGGTGATTTGAAAGGAACAGGGGAAAATACCGACAAGCGTCAATATAGATGTGTTCGTAATCTGAGGAGTTCATCTGAAGTTAGCAGTATATATACAAAAGATATACAAAATGGTATTACGGTTGTTAAACCGGCGAATCTAGTAGATCAATCATTACGCAAAGAAAGGTTTAATACAGAGATTGGTTTTGATTATTTATTGGATACTGATATGTCTAATCGTCCTTATGAAAAAGGATTTGAATATTTTTCAGACGTGAATAATAGTAAGGTTACACAATATTATGATAAAGATGGGAGGAGGATGGAACTGTCAAATGTTAATTGGACTACTTTTTATAAAAATGCCAATGAAAATCCAGCAAATTCCTATTGTGCTCAATACATGAAAAAGAAAGGTTATGGTGAGGGATGGCGTATGCCTAATCAACGGGAGCTGGCTTTGATGTATATGTCAAGCGGAAACACTAACGGTGGAAACGCTGTAAGCCGTACTCTGCACTCTTTAACTCCTCCTGATTGGAGTAATGATCAGATAAATAATGGAAAAATAGATGATGGATCAAAATATAGTGAAAGGACGCATACTTATGTATGGCATGGAGCTCATTCTCTATTTGAAGTGAAGAAGAATTCAGCTATTCTACGTTGTGTGCGTGATATACAATAATAGTGTGAAGTAACTCTTTTGGTATGATGTCTTGCAATACTAGTTCAAGCTGTATGAAAAACGGGAAGTATCCTTTGCGGCCAGGTAATGAAGGCGGGAATGGTGCCGCGTGGCGTAATGAAAATGGTAACGGGCGTTTAAAAGAAAAGTTTCTGGAGCACCTGTGATAAAATTTGAAGAATGAAATGGACCGATTAAAGCTCAGAGTGTAAAGTGTTCTAACGGCTGTAATTTGAACCTGCAAAATCGTATTAACCGTCCATAACCGGATTTATCCTCCTTTATCCGTCCATAACCTACCCTAACCTACCGTAACCTGATACGGCGTCGTACCGCCATCTTATCTTTGTCTCATAATCGAGAAACAAAGATAGGATGGCGGTATTGTTTTGATCGGGTTACAGCTATATAAAGCGTAGTTCGTCCTCTTTTAACCTCTTATGTCGCGCTTCGTCGCCTTATACCTTACTATACCCTTTTTGCCGATACCGCCTGTCGTACCTTTGTTTCGTAATCAAAAAACAAAGTATTATGAATTTAAAGTATGTCGTTAAAAAAACAGTTTTCGGATTCGAAGGAACAAAGAAAACAAGGTATGTAGGTCGCTCCCTATTGGCCGGTAATGTGAGTTATTCTACCCTTTGCGATCAGGTAACCAAGCAGGGATTGATGGGAGTGTTACCACACAGTACGGTGAAGATGGTAATGGATGCTATGATTGACGTGATCGGGTGGAACCTGACTAATCATATGTCGGTGAAGTTGCATGAGTTAGGTAGCTTGCGCCCTGCCTTTAGGGGCAAGAGCCAGGAGGCAAAAGAGGACGTGACTGCCAAAGTTTTGAACCATCGCAAAATCCTCTTTACCCCAACCAGGCAATTCAAGAATGTATTGGATGAAGTAAGTCTGAAAGAATCTTAAGTATTGAATAATAGGAATTTGTGTAATCATTTAAAAACAAAAAAATTATGGCATTAAAGTATGTAGTTAAGAAAACAGTTTTCGGTTTTGATAAAACCAAGACACCGAAGTATGTAGCCCGCCCTTTGCTGGCAGGTACAGTGAATTATCCTGCTCTTTGCGATCAGGTAACCAAGGTAGGAATGGCACCGCGCGGTGTAGTGAAAATGGTGACCGACGGTCTGATCGATGCCATTAAGTGGAATCTGGAAAACCATTTATCGGTGAAATTGGGGGATTTCGGAACTTTCCGGCCCACCCTCAATTGTAAGAGCCAGGATAAGGAAGAAGATGTGAAAGCGGATACTTTGTGCCGCCGCAAAATCATCTTCACCCCCGGTTCGTATTTCAAGGATATGCTGCACGACGTCAGCATCCAGAAATTCGATATCCCGGTAACCGACGAAACCGGCGGTTCCGGTAGTGGCGGCGGTGAGGACGATCGCCCGGTGATCGAATAAAGATAAAGCCGAAATTGGAGCTCCTTTATGGCTACTCCAATTTCGGCTTTGTTGTGAATTTGAATTTTTTTTATTGATCGGATATCAATAGTAATATATATTTGTAAAATAGACTTATGCTGCATGATGGATATTACGGATAATAAATTTACAAACGATTTTATAGAGGGAATGGTAAAAGACAATCGGATCCCGTCTAAACGATCAGCGCATAGTTATGACCTTAAAAAAGAAAATATAAGTAGATCTGAAATCTTAGCATGTTGGGATAACGGATTGTCTTATTATTATAAAGATGAAGATAGAACACGACGTACTGATTATTTTATTCAAGCTAACAGTGATGGCAGTGAGTTTTTAGTAAATTATTCGCATTTTATTCGGAAGGCATTATCAATTTTTCTTCTTCACGGCTTTCTGTCCCATATGGTTTAGGCTTTTTGCACAATATTCATATAAAACTTGAATATTCCCCGTTTTTTGTCATTCTAAGTTTTTTTAATATCGAAGGGGGATAGGTGTTTCTATCTCTATCTTCCGATAGAAGCGGTATTCTTATCAATTAGTGGAAAGATGGTAGATTTACCCTATTAAGTTGAAAGACTTGCCTATTATTGGTAGCGGATCAAATATCTACTTTTGCAATCGTTGATAATCTTTCTTTTTATGTAGATTTTCAGGGTGGAATGAATAATATAATAATGATGTATATGAAAAAAGTACTTTTCCTCTTTTTGCTTCTGGTTGGTGTGACGAATGTCTACGGGCAGAAGTTTGCGGTGAAGTCTAACTTACTGTATGATGCAACGGCCACCATCAACTTGGGTGTTGAGGTTGGATTGAGCAAAAAGTGGTCGTTGGACTTGTCGGGTAACTATAACGGTTGGATGTTGGGAGACGAAGCCCGTTTGAAACATTGGCTGATCCAGCCGGAAGCCCGCTATTGGCTGTGTGAAAAATTTAACGGCCATTTCTTTGGCGTACATGCCCATTATGCAGATTATAATGTGGGGGGGATGAAAATTCTTGGAAAGAATATGGAGGATCATCGTTATCAGGGTAACTTGTACGGAGCCGGTCTTTCATATGGATATCAGTGGGTGTTGAGCAACCGTTGGAGCATGGAAGCTGTGATCGGTATCGGTTGGGCACATCTGGATCACGACAAATATCCTTGTGCAGCCTGTGGAACGATTGAAAAAAGTTACACGAAAGATTATTTCGGTGTAACGAAAGCCGCTCTTTCTTTTATCTACTTTATTAAATGATCGGGAAAATGAAGAACAGAATGAATATATATATGGCTGTCGCATTACTGGCAGCCGGTTCGGTGAATACTTTTGCACAAACAGTAGAAAGTCCGATCAGCGTGTCGTGCAACGACCTGATGCAGAAAGGGGATTCTCTTTATATCGATGCAACGATCCGTGTACAAGGTAAACTGATCGAATCGCGTAAATCGTTGACATTGACTCCGATGCTCGAAAGCTCAACTCAGAAAGAAGGTCTTCCTTCTATCTTGTTGAACGGTAAAAATCGCCAGAAGGTTTATCAGCGTGAAGTCGTCTTGAAGAATTTGCAGGATGAACCTCGTTACAAAGTGCTTCGTGCCAGTGATGCGGTAGAGCATACCATTCCTTATAAAATGACAGTGGCCTGGGAACCGTGGATGAAAGATGCACGATTTGTCCTGGCTCAGGATTTGTGTGGTTGCGGCAAGGAAGAGGCGGTGGGTCCGTTGCTTATTGCGGACAGGATACGTATGGCTCCGACAGAACGTTACGAAGTACAACCAACGTTGGCTTATATTTCACCGAAAGCGGAAACAGAAAAACATCGTGCAGAAGTTGGTACCGCTTACCTGGATTTCCAGGTGGGTAAATCGCAGATATTGCCGGATTTCCGAAATAATGCAGCCGAGTTAGCGAAGATAAACCAAACGATCCGGGCGGTTACTTCCGATAAGAATATCACTCCGAAAGGAATTTTCCTGAAAGGGTATGCGTCTCCGGAAGGTAGCTATGCCAGTAACCAGCGGTTGGCCGATAACCGTGTGAAAGCATTGCGCGATTATATCCGTACACAGAATAATTTCGGTCTCGATTTCTTTACGCTGGCTTCCGAACCGGAAGACTGGAAAGGTTTCGGGGAAAAAGCAGAAGCCGATATGGATATTCCGGCACGTGACGGGGTATTGGCTATCATCAATAGTAATGACGAACCTGACCGGAAAGAAGCGAAGTTGCGTACTTTGCAAGGAGGAGCGGCTTATCGTTATGTATTGAATACTATTTTCCCGTCATTGCGTCGTTCTGAATATCGTATCGATTATACCGTACGTGAATTTACCGTAGAAGAAGGACGTGAGATTATCAAGACACGCCCGCAGCAGTTGAGCCTGAGCGAAATGTTTGCTATCGCCAACAGCTATGAGACGGGAAGTAAGGAGTATAATGATGTGTTTGAAGTGGCTGTGCGGATGTACAGTTCTGATCCTGTGGCAAATCTGAATGCTGCAAATATCTCTATAGGAAAAGGCGATTACGCAGCTGCAAAAAATTATTTGTCGAAAGTAGGTGATTCAGCTGAAGCAATTCATGCCCGTGGTGTTCTGAAATTAATAGAGGGTGATCTGGATGGTGCAGAAGTTCTCCTGAAGCAGGCTGAAGCGGCCGGTGTGGCCGGTGCGGCAGAGAATTTGAAGGAGTTGCAGAAGAAAAGAGAGGATAACACCCTTTTTGATAGTTTCAGCATACATAATTGATAGTATCAACGTATATGATTGATAGTTTTACCGTATGTGGTTTGAAAAAATTAGGCATACTTTTGTATCAGATTGAATCATGAAAAAACAAAACAATAATAATATGGAACTTACATCATTAGTTGAGAACGTTCTAGTGAACGAGATCGACAACCAGAACGGAGTACATCTCTATCTGGAAGGAAATAAATGGTGTGCCTATGAACGTTCCGCTTATTACCTGGCAAAATTGAAAGTGCCGGTAGTAATAAAAAAGGAAATTGTTCGTGAAGGCTATGATGTGATCCTGTTGAAGGCATTTTTTGAAGTGGATGATATGTGTCTGCCTCTTGCTCCTAAGACAGTCTTGAAACAAGTAGCAGATGATAAGTTATTGTTTCAGGTGAATGACAGTATTGATGGTTTTCCTGAATGGAAAGCTTGTCAGTTAAATAAGTTACCAGCATAAACTGAGGCCGTGAGGCTTTAAATATACTAAGTTGTAAAATTGAGGGTGTATTAAGTCCCCGGAAGTGAGTGGTTATC
>OGZX01002884.1_pt1 | contig 12832 bp, 14 predicted proteins | sample 1576881 | NCBI WGS metagenome assembly OGZX01 (sample SAMEA3541542, study PRJEB24748) | human gut metagenome | biome: human gut; feature: human-associated habitat; material: faeces | place: China | collected 2012
TTGATAACGCCTGCTGCGAAAGTTTCTTCAAATATCTCAAAAAAGAAGAAACCAATAGGCGTAATTTTCGCACCTATCGTGACCTATACCACTCTGTCTTCCAGTATATCAAAGACTTCTATAACTCTCGCAGACCACATGGTTCTTTAGGCTATCTGATACCAGACGAAATGGAAACAACATTCTGGGAACGACAAGGAATCTAGGCATTCCCAGAAAATATATTTAAAAATCGCGTCTTTTTCATTGACTATAGTTCAAAACCCTATATATATCTATCAAATGTTTCATTCTCCTTTTCAATAAGATTTTTTTCTGTATACTATGTAACTGTTAAAGTGAACAGTTCACATTCTCGGCTCACATTGAGCCATACCATAGCTCACGCCGAAGACAGACCTCCCCCTTTGGCGTTTTTCATCGTTTTTTGAGGGGGGGATTTTTTTGTTCTTTTTCAAATTCATTCAATAAAATAGAGATTGCTGCTTTTTCCGCCATTGTCACGAAACCGATTTTCTTTTTTGATGTATGCACTTCTTTCCAATTCTTGAATGGAACGCTTCACTGATGCCAAAGAAAGATGCAGATCTTTCGCTATGGTTTTCATGGAGGGATAGCAGCTTTTTGTTTCTTTACTGGCACGTTCACAAAGATATAAATAAACAGATACGGCTTTACTGGAAAGCTCTGTATCCTGATAGACCTTCATTTTGTCAATCATAACTTTTTTCCACCCCTTTCATGGTTTTCGATATGTTGCATAACGGCTTATCTTGTTCCTGCATTGGGCGTTTGACGGGCTGTTGGAGAGGATTTTGGGGCAGACCGTATTTTTTTGCAATGGCTTCCTCAATGGTCTTTTTATTTGCGTAATGCACCTTTCTCACCACTGCTTGACGCATTGGATATGTTTCATTCAGTTCGATTCCCCACTCAAAAAACAGCTTCAGCTTCGTTTTCATAGGCTTTACGCCTGTTCTTGTGACGATGAACGTATCTTTTGGCATGATTTTAAGCTCATCTGGCGTCATCAGTGGTCTGCCTGTCATTTGAAGTGACTTGGATTTATCTCTGCCTTGTGAGATACTTCCTGTCATAACTGTCCTATCCCCCAGCGTTTTGGACAGTACATTGGCTGCTTCGGAGTTTGGTGCAAAGCCGCCATATATGCAGACCTGACAGTTATCAATGATGATGTCCGCACCTTCTTTGCCATAGTTCTTTTCTAGCTGTGCCAATGATTGTATGATAGGCACAAAGCTGATTCGTCTGGAACGGCTGGCAGAAAACATCATTTCCGCAGATTGTATAGCTGGCAATGTACCGAACTCATCCAGGAAGAACATAACTCTGTTTGGCAGCTTGCCACCCATTTCATCAGCAATGGAAAGCATTTCTCTGTATAACTGCTGTACGATCAAAGAAATGAGGAAATATTTGCTGTCATCTTCCTCCGGCATAATCAAAAACACTGCTGACTTGTTCCTACAAAACTTTTCCGTATTGATTTTCGTTTCAAAGCAGAGCAGCTGTTCAATTTCAGAATCAAGAAAAGCATTCAGTCTGGACAATGCCGTTGACAGCACAGACGCCATTGCCTGGTCTGAAGTATTCAGGGCGGCACCAGACAGCCATCTTGCTTTATGTTCTTCTGGAAGACGTTCCATCAACAGCTTGAACTGACTTTTGCCTTTCACTTCCGATGGTCCCAATAAATCTTGAATCAATTTGAACACACTGATGATATGCCTTTCTTCGCCTTTTTCTTCTTTCTGTTCCTCTGGCTGAAACAAAATCTCTGCTTCAACATCTTTTTGAAGAATGGCTGTCTGTGCTTTTGGCAAAAAATCTATATCTTTGTCAATGCAGGCTTTTCTCATCTGTGCTATTTCCTTTTTTCGCTGCTCCAAAGCTTTCTGTTTTCGTTTTGCCTGTTCCAACGCAAGAGCGTAAGGTGAGCAGAACTCCGCAATCACCAATATCACAGCAGTGATCAAGCCTTCTGCCGAATCATAGAAGAAAGCATTTTGTCCTGCGTTGGCAGAATCAAATCCACCGGAATTCATAACGGTTTTAGATATTATCTTTGCGTACTTCTCTGCTTTTGCCTTTGCCACAAGGGAATCTGTCTGCAAATATTCATCCATGTAATGGTTCACCATATGAAGCATATTGAAGCCATCGCTTTGGGTTGGATTTCTCAAATCCAGTACAGAAATATCATAGCCATAATATTTTTTTGCGATGGGAGCGTAGCTTCTCAGGAGGTCACCCTTTGTGTCAGTCGTGACAAAACTCATACCTGACGCACAGCAGTATTCCAGATTTGGATATAAAAACTTGGCTGTCTTGCCTACACCGGCAGCACCGATCATCAGTGCATGAACATCTCCTTTCTCCACGATTGCTGTGACTGTTTTCTTCTTTCCGAACTTCATCATATTGCATCCAATGATAATGCCTTGGGGCAGGTCGCAAGGAGGCTTTCGCCTCCAGACCTGTGGTTCATATCTCACTCTCTGAAATGCCGCGTCGATTTCTTTTGGTGTAGCAAAGCTGGCGGAGCCATGCTGTCCATCGCCTACGGTCTTACTTTTGATGTTCAAAGACTTCCTGTCGATCAATAACATACAGACAATAAAGGCACCGAAAATCAATAGCAGCGGCATCAACTTCCATAAGTTCTCCATTTCTTCAACCTCCCATCTCTAATTCCATCTGCTCTGTGGTATCAGGTTCTGTTTTTTGTTCTTCCTTGCTCTGCTCCACAAAACTGTTTTTTCTTTCCAGTTCCTGTGGATACTCCGTTTCCACATAGATGATAGCTCTCATTGCCATATCCGCCATGTTTTTTGCCCATACAAAAAGAGATGGCTGATCTTGAACCGCAAGGGTTTTCAAGTGTTCCATCTCTTCTTTCATTTCCTGTATGCGTCGATCCATTCTCGATTTATCCAAATATGGTTTATATGCCTTTTCCAATTTCTGTATGGTGGTTTGGTACATAGTCAGCTCTGGCAAGTTCTCATCTCGTTTCATTTCACACATCAAGCAGACGGACAAATCTGCCATACGCAAAATGCTGGCAAGGAGTGGTTTTGTGTCAGCTTCTCCTTTCTTTACCAATTTTTCTGCTTGTTTGAAATCTCTTTTGATCTGTTCCAGATAAAAATAAATTCCTGATTTTTCGTATTCCTGTTTACGCCATTTCATATATGGGCTTTCTGTGTTGGCATTCATGATACCAAGTTTTCTGACCGCAACATGGTATGCTGCTTTCTTCGGATGTGACTGTGGAAGGATAGCTTCCACACCATGTTCTGACTTCAGCTGCTCGTTCCAGTCTTTATAGAGAGGGTATTCCCTTTTGATTTTTTCTCCATCATGCCCCTTTTCAATGAGGATATCGTTTAATTTATCACAAGCTTCTATGCCTGCCGCATCGTAATCCAGACAGAGAAAAATCTCATGGATATTTTTTTGTTCTTCCAAAAATTGTAGAAGAGGCTTTGGAGACAACCCATCCAATGCCAGAAAGCTGTCCGTCTTCCAGTCATAATTCTTCAATGTAATAAACGACATTAAATCAATGGCAGCTTCAAACACATAGAGCTTGCTGCTTTCCCCTCGCCAACAGAAACCATACCTGCAGTCAGAACCAGCAACAGTCATTCGGAAGCTTTTTGTCTGCTCCGCTGTGGATTTTTTGCAGGCTGACTTTGGTACTCCGTCTTTTTCTGTTCCCACAAAAACTACGTTGCCATGTTCCTTTTCTTGGTAAAGTATTTTCTGTTCCACAAAACTTTTCACCACATCTTTGGAGAGAAATCTTGTCTGTAAAAGATAGGCAAACAATCGTTTCATATTGTTGTCTTTCTCAGGAAGTATGAATTCAGATTTTTCAGAAGGGCAAGTAATTCGTTCTTGATTTTCCTGTACAACTGCCTTTTCAGTCTGCCTTACGTTTTTTTCATTCTCTTTGTTTCTCTTCCTGCCAAGCCCTGGTTCTTCTCCGTTCAAAAGTTCTTTCATAGCAGTGCGAAAATTCATGCCGTAAAACTCCTGCATAAATTTCAACGGATAGCCGCCTCGCATATTTTTATGATCGTACCAACGGTTCCTTCTGACAGAAATGCTGTCATGTTCTCCTGTGGAGTCTTTGTAGATCAGCACTGACTCACTTCCAGTTTTTCTGAGATGTTCTCCTTTTTGCTGAAGGAATTCCTCCAGATTTGTCTGGTTTGCCTTATCGATCTGTTCCTGGGTATAAAGTGCCATATGCTTCCTCCCTGTCTTTTGCCCTGTCCAGAGCATTTTCTACACTGCTGTAATCAAAGCTGTGTTCCTCATACGCTTCTTCCATTGCTTCCACTTCTTTTTCTTTCGGGAATGCAAATGGTGTTTCTCTCATTAGAAAAACCATTACATCCAAAACACCTTTTTCTGTTTTCAGGTTCCAGTTTGTCTTTTGATAGATTTCATTGGGATAAATTGCTTCCATGTTCTTTAAATCAGATTCTTCCAACTTCCAAATGACTGCTGGCACGATTTCTTCTCCCTGCTCTAGTGTAGGCATAGCGGTTTCATAAAACCTGTGGAATTCCAATGTACAGTCTTTTAGACCGCATTGCATAAACAGTTTTGCTGATGGACAAATCTCCTGTATCTTTTCTTCCTTCATATATCCGTCATAGGTCAATAAATAAATCATGTTTCAGCCCCCTCATACTTCCAATTCCAAATCACTAACTACTTGTTCCTCTACATGGTTATCCATCATTTCTTCTGATTGAGCCTGATTGCAGACTTCTTTTGATTCGATTTCCGTTGGTTCCATCATCTTCTGCCATGCGGAGTTGCCTTCCAGATTTTTTGTCAGCATTTTTCTTGCAAACTTATATTCTTCGCCTACCATGCCAGCTCGCACCAACCAAGTACGCATCATGAATTTATCATTTTGATTCTCGCTTTTCTTTTGGCTGACAGTACGGTTGTTTTCTGCAAAGCTGCTGACGATCTGCGCGAACTGAATATCACTGAGCAATTCTTTTTTATTGATTGTGCTTTTGAAATAAGGAAAGGAAATGATGCCGTTATCTTGATCAGTGTCTGCCACTTGTGAAAAGGGAATTTCTAACGCTTTTTGAAATAATTCCCCTTTGCTCTCATAAAGATTTTCCAGATTGATTTGGTACTTCTCCCAGTTCTCAATACAACTTACATCCAGAAGTAAATTTATTTTTGTAGAGTCATTGACGATAGCACCTCTTAGTTCCAACTGTTCCAAGGCTTTTTCCAGCATTGGAAATTCATTTTCATATAAAAATGGTGAGAGCAGTTTCACTTGGTACATATAGTTTGCTCCCACCACTTTTTCTCCGTTATATTTTTCTGCCTTGATGCTGTCAGAGGGAAGAATACGCCACAGCCTTTGATTTTGATCCGGAACGTTATATCCATTGTCCGACAGACAGAAAACGACTTTTGTATCAAACTGTTCCGCTAAAATCTCTGCCACAGCTTTCCTTGTAATCCCTGTCATATCCATCTCAACACCATATTTTTTCCATCTCATACGCTTCCCTCCTTACATTTTCTGTCCATGGGCTTCTTTCTTTTCCATGATCTTACGCATCAGCTTCTTATCTACATGAATCTGTTGTTTCTTTCTGTCATAATCCTCTTCAATCATATGGCTGATGTGTTTCATCAGAAGCAGGAACTGTTTTTGCGCCTGCATTTGATGATACTTTTTTGTTCGTTCTTGCCAGCTTTCTTGAGGATTTACTATTTCATGATTTCGTTCTTCTGGTTCTGCTGCTATGACTTCATTCATTTCCAACAGTATCAATGCAGATTTCAAAACCATGTTTTTGATATTGCGGAACTCTGGTTCTTCCGCAAGGGTTCTTCTGGCTCGCTCCTGATTCTGATATGTAGAAAGGATATCGTCTTTCAATCCCAGCCAGCTTTCATAGGCTTGTGAAATCTTTTTGTCCTTGCTGATTTCTTTGACGATCTCGTCTACCAGTATTTTATTTTCTTTCTCCAGCCTTCCATAAACCTTTTTGTGTTTTGCTGTTTTCAGTTTTTGAGATAACTCCCAAAGCAAAGCTTCCACTTTTGGATGATCTGTATATTCCATTGTCATTGCCTGTTTCAGTTTCCTGTTAAAGTAATTTTTCAGCTCGTCCCTGACTTCATCTTTCTGCTCATAGATGTAATACAGCTCATCATGGAATATCTCGTTGGCAAAGGAACTTTTTAGTTTCATAAGGTTTTTTGATCCAAGATAACCTTCTTTGGGCTTTTTAGAATAGCACATCAGATGGATATGAGGATGATGCCCCTCATTATGAAAAGCTCCATACCACACAAAATGCTCTACAGGGATTCCCATTGCCTTTGCAATCTCTGGTGCTTTGCCTCGTACCAGTTCTCGCCACATATTGCCATTATCATATCCAAGACGAACTGCATCCTCTCGTTTCAATGACAAAACAAATGTCCAGATGTTGCCGTTATGTTCCGCAGCTTCTTTTGCCACCTGATTCAGATCAATTTCTTTATCTGATCCATTCCACAGTGCGTGTCCCTGTTTTCCTCGTTCTGCTCTTGGTCTTTTGGCAAGGTAGCCAACATAGTTTTCCATGCTGTCTTCCCTTGCCAAACCTTCTTCGGCAATTTTATTGATCAGTTCCATAGCGTTTTCTCTTGTTGGATTTTGCAAGTAGTCTTCATACTCTTGTTCGCAGCTTTCTCTCAATTCTTTATTTGCTTTTAGTTCTTTTTCAATCCATCTCTTCTGGTGTTCAGTGGCTTCTCTTTGTGACTGATTCACCTCAAACTTTTCTGCGTTTGGTCTTGTCGCAACATACTTTACATAGTTTTTTACTTGTGATGGTTTTTTCATTTTCAAATATCTTAGCGATAAAATAAATCTTGGCATATCATCACCTACATTTCAAATTGCATCTCATTGTCTTGTTTCGATTCCAAACTATTTTTCAACTCGTCTTCTGTTTCAATATAGAAGTCATCTGAATAAAAATCTAAATACAATACACCGCACAGTGTTTCAATTCCTCTCTGAGCAAAGCCCTCACCCCAGCCGTCACTATACTGCCCGGCAAAATAATCTTTTAGTATTTCTATTTCCTTCTCATTAAGCGGCTTTTGTATATCGCAGACCATAACACCGTATGCCTTATTTCTTACAGTTTCAATTCTTGGATAGGCTGACTTTACTTTTTCTAACAATTCTTTGTAGTTTTCTCTGCTTCCATAATTAAAGTACTGCATCAGTCCCATGCCTTCATCTAATTCTTTTTTCAAATCTTTTTCAATCATTTGATTGATGTATTCCTCATAAACTGTAATGTCTTCTCCTGTCAAATAATCAAAATCCTTTTTTTCTAAGTCTTCAATGCAATACTCATCAAAATAAGCATCGTATTCCATATCTTTGTTGAAGTCATAATCTATAATGCCCTGCACAGGACTATAAAACTTGTATCTCACTCTTCATCACTCCTTTGATACCTCACAGCTTCTTCCATAGTGAGAATTCCGTTTATCTTTTTTACTTCATTGACGCAATGGATATGAAGTCTTCGCATGGTTGCCTCATCCATGTCATTGATAGCGGCAAGCATACTTTCCAGCTTTGCCATCTCCACTGCGATTTTGAAAAGCATCTTTGACAGTCTATTTTCGGAAGTTCTCATAATGCCAGATACGGTTTCCATCATCACATCAGATAAAAAATCCATGTGCTTTTCCTGATAAAGATATCCGGAATAAAAATGAATTGCTTTTTCAATAAAGTCACTGCGATTTGTCAAACCTTCCATTACAACCGCAGCATCGCTTTTTTGAACTGCATCTTTGGAAAGCCATACGCTGTATCTTTGTTTTTTATATTCCTCGCTCATTTTATTCTCCTTTCGTAAACTTTGGCACTGAGCTGGTACCAGCACCTGTGCAAAATCTCCTTTTTTCTAAGGGAATCTTGGCATTTGTTGTTTTCATAGCCACAAACCAGTGCCGTCTGCCTTTGACCAGCGTCTGCAAAAAATCCCCGCACTGCGGGGATTTGAGGGATTTTACCGGCTGTTCTGAGCCGGTATTTAACCTGCAAACATTTTTCGCATCTGTCAAAGTTCCCTTTTACAGATATTAATTTCCAATACCCTCTTTTTCCCTTCGCCCAAAATCGGGGCAAATTCGCTCCAAACTGCCTTTCCCTGCAACTGTTCCACCTGCTCTACAAAGTGGCACACAGGGGCAAACAGGGCGCAAAAAAAGGCGAACCTTTTGGCTCGCCTATTCTTTCAATACTTCTATTATTTTTGCAAATATGAGATTTTACTTTTGTTTATATTATATTTATTGCTAACTGCCTGTAATCTTCTCTCAAAAAGATCTTGATTTGCTCATTTTCTTTCAACAGTTTTTGGAATAACATCTGGGTGTCTTCTTCACACAGAGAAACAAGACATTTGATATCATCCAAACTTTTTACCGCATACAGTTCATTCACTGTACTCAAATATACCTTGCATTTCTTTCCCAATGCGATTAAATTCAAGATATTATTTAAAGTGCCTTTACTCTTTCCGTTCCAAATCATAAAACCGAAGTCAGCATCTTTTGCCATTTCCAAATCTTTCGCTGCATAGTATCGGAAACCTTTTGCTTGGCTAGGTGGAACAACCGATTTGATTTTCCACCTTCCAACATTGTTTCTAGCCTTGCCTTCTGTAGCATATATGATAACATTTTCATATTGTCTATCAGCAAAAAACTGCTGTACTGCTGTATCTATGCCATCTGCATCTCCTACAATCACTTCATGTTCTTTCGCAGATATAGAAATTAGCTGTCTTATGATCTTTTCATCCAAGGTACGCAAGGCTCTAGGTCCCGCAATAAAAACTTTCATAAACATCACCTGTTTGTTTTTGTAATGGTTAACACATAAATATCTTTTACCATTTTATCTGTTCGAAGAGCATGAACACATTCATTCAAACTTTTTCCAGTGCTATATAAATCATCCACTATAAGAACATTATATGTTCTTTTTGCTAGTTTCGCAAGGTGAAAGACTCCTGTCATAGATGCTTTATCACCACTTAAATCCTTCGACTGTATGTTCGAAGATTTCACAAGTACATCATTATAATAATGCTTGCCAATATAAAGTGCCACTGCTTTGCCAAGTTCCTCTGCAGGTTGATACAATCTAGTTTTGCTTGGTGGTACAGATATTACAACATCAACATTTTTCAACGCTTCCCATTCATCCAGAAATGGAATGATTTCTTCCATAATAGAATCCAGTTGATCATGTTTATATCGATACTTAAATTGGAATAACATTTCTCCTAACTTTGTTCTGGTTGTATCAAAAAGTGGATGACCATAAACATCTTCTCCCATATATGTACTGGACAAAATGTGATGATCCAAGGCATACCCCTCGGTCCATGCGCCAACTAAGCGTATTGGATTGATTCCCTGTTCTCTTTTCATATGTCACCATTCTTTCTAAAAATTAATTCAAAATTGGTTCCAAATCGTCTTTTACTTCATTATATTTGTTTTTTTCTTTTCGTCAATCCAACATACCCAATACAATTTCATGTCTTTTGTTTTCTCTAAATTATTTTTTCGCATCAGAAATAGTTTCTCTGTCTTGCAGAATCTTCTTCTATAACCAACTATTTTTCTTGTGCCGCTGATGAAAACCAACTCAAATTAGATATGATTTCTCCCAGCAATTCTGCTCTTTGGCAGAACGCATCGCATAAAACTGCCCTACGTTCTCTGCTGATGTAAGGTGACTGGAATAGGATTTCTTCCATTTCTTCTTCCATACCTTTTAACTTTTTCATGTCTAACCATGAAAAATCTTTTACCAGTTTAATCTGTTCTCTATGGGTTTTCTTGAAAGGCTTGGCTGGTAGATTGGGAGAAAGCGGTTTGATCAGACGTTCCTGTGTGTTATACCACAGTGATGTTCCACAGTCAAATATAGGTGCAACACCAATCCATTCCAATGTAACTGCATTCCGAATCAAGCCAAATTTATTGAAATGCCTGTCCGTATTTCCGATCAGAAAATCCAAAACAATCATTTTTTCTGTCTGCTCTCTTATGTTTTTTACGCCAAGTTGTTCCGCACAATTCAGATAAAATTCATAGTCCGAGAGATCCTTTGGCTTCTTTCTGCTCTACATGATATGGTAAGCCGATACCAATTCCGTTTCAGAAGTAATGAAATCCTGGCAGACAGAAAACGGTTTTTCATGCTCCCACAGCAATGTATACTTCGTATGTGGGATGCACAACCTTTCCGCAATCCCAGAAGCAATCACTTCACATAAAGGTTCCTGCTGGTATGGATTACTTCCGCCTTTTATTAAAACTCGTTTTCCATCTCTGATTTTCCATGCCTTTTCCAACCGACCTTCCAGCACAACATCTGGTGTCATGGTGTCAAAGCATTCTGTAATTTCCAAATTTCCCAGCATCATTTCTCCAAACTGTTCCGAGAAATCGTTGTCAAAAAACTGGATTTGCTCCCATGACAAAGAGGAATCTTTTGGTTTCAACCAATATTGATCTGATAAACTTAACCCAAAACTGTCTTTGAGCAGTTCTTTTGATGTAAGCATATTTCTTATATCCAAGACCTCCTGCAGTCTTGGTCGACCTTTTGGTATGGTTCGTCTGCTCCACCACTTTGCCAGAGCCTGCTGATCTGCGTCTTGTTTTTGCATCGTTCCTACTGGCATATGTGCTGCTGCGTATATATTTTTTATGCTTTTGATGTGATAAAACGAGTCCATTTCTATATCTACGACTTTGATTTCTCTATGCATCAATGTAAATTCCACTATCCTCACCTCCGGCTTTTTTCAGAATCATACCCATAAATTCTGCGTCAGTCAAGAAATATACCGTTTTTTACTTGACACCTTTCGTCAACAGATTTTATATACCACAAGCGGCTTTGCCGACTTTGGTAAAGCGGAAATTTCAACATATAGCTTTCATTTTGATATATAATGTTAATTTTATTTCCGTTTGCACCACCATATCCTTTGAATTTATTCACGGTACAAGGCGTAAAATCAATCATCTCTTTCTTCCTCCTCTCCGAATAAATATTTTTTTCTTAAGTAATCTGCCTGTTCCAATGTAATACTATTATCCCATTGACTGGCATTAATCGCTCCGTATAATTCTCCCCACAAACAATCTAAATGCAGTACGTTTTCTTCTTCACCTTTGATAAAATCATCAATTGCCTTTTGAATGCTTGGAGGCAAGTCAGTTTCCAAATAATTCTTTTCCTGAGGAATACCATTTGTGAATTCAGGTTCTGCCTTGAGTAAAATCACTTCTTCCATTGGCATATCTAATACTTTTGCCAGTTTACTAATTGTACCGGCATTACATTTTTCCATACTGGTTTTACCATAACAAATATCAGACAATGTTGCCCATGGAACGCCACTTTCTTTGCTTAAGCGATATCTGGAATATCCTTTTTCTTTCAGTACATCTTGTATCGTCTTCATGTTGCATCACCCATTTCGATTATATCGGTTATCCGATATCAAGTCAATGTGGGAAAATAAAGTAGAATTTTCGCTATTTCTTTATATTTTCTTCTTGACACCTTTCGTCAACAGAGTTTATATACCACAAGCGGCTCTGCCGACTTTGGGGAAAAGGTGGTTTTTATTTATGGATATGTTTCAATATTTTCTTTCGCACCAAGCTGAAAACACATCAGCGTTCTCAGATATTTTTCGTACCGCAAAAGAATTTCATCAGCTTCTTGGACGAAAAAGTTATCTGTTGGATCACTATTTATCCATGTTTTTTCGTTTGATCATTCAGACAGATTTCTGCATTTTGGAAGAGAAAATTTATCAAGCCGTTTCAGACCTACAGAAGAAAATACTGGTTGATTTAGAAAACAATAACGGTTCCATACCAATGTTTGACTGTCAGGAGCCATTTACCCAGCAGGAGCTTTCCTGGACTGCGTTGGCGGATACACTGCTGGAACAGGCGCTGACTGATTTCCAAAATGAAACTGTGTCGACTTACCAAGGGACTGTCGATCTTGTCGATCTGGAACAGACAGAAGAAAAACTCGTTGAACTTCTCGGCAAGGATGTATGGGAACAGTTCCAGCAGGCACTGATCCAATGTTTTCTTCCCTGTTCCTTACTGCAGTTGTTTTGGCAAGGTTTTATCATAGAAATCACGAAACGCTTTCTGTCACGAGATTTGGAAACGGATCAGGAGGTCTTCCGCCTATATCTGCATCGGTTTTTCACAGAAGAGAGCAGCTGATACCAGCTGCTCTCTTGCCCTTAAACGGATTGGCTATCCTGCGGCTGTTCTGCTTGATTCTGTTCTTTCTCAGGTTCTTTTTCTTCGTTTTTCGCTTTTGGTTTACTTGCTCTTTCCATTTCCTCGCCTTCTTCAATATACTCTCGGACATCTGGCGGCACCAGTTTTCGATACAGCCTGTTCAGTGTTTCTTCCAGTTCCTGCTCCAAAGACACCTCTTTTTTTGCCGCATATCGCTTCAATGCCAAGTACTTGCTGGTTTCAAACTTCACCTGTATCGCAGAAAGTTTCATGGTATCCACCTCCTTTTGCGGTCACATCTGCGGTTCCATGCAGTTTTCTTTTTCTGAAATCTCACATCCAATCTCTTGAAATTGATCCAAGTTCGGCAGATAGCCAGAATAAACTTCACCACTTTTTTGGTCATGGCTGATCAAAACACCAAACTCCGCAT
>OGZX01002886.1_pt1 | contig 12819 bp, 12 predicted proteins | sample 1576881 | NCBI WGS metagenome assembly OGZX01 (sample SAMEA3541542, study PRJEB24748) | human gut metagenome | biome: human gut; feature: human-associated habitat; material: faeces | place: China | collected 2012
TGAGGGTTATGTATCTCAAACTCGTTCAATGTTGTTGATTTTGGGAGGTGTATTTTTTCTAGAAACTATTTTGGCAGGGGGCAGAAAAAAGAGGATACAATATTTGCTGATTTTGGAAGCGATTGCAGCAATGTGTTTGGTTACTCCATTTCTTATCCGCTTTTTTGCAGAGGTTATGGACTCATTGATTAACAGAACAGATTGGTCTGTATATCACCGTTTTGACAGCTATGTATACTATTTAAAGATTATTGAAGAACGGGGGATGTTTGGAATTGGCCTATTAAACGATATACCGGCGATATCAGAGTATTTCAGTCTGGTCCATGGAAAAGGAGGATTTGGCTATAGTGACGTCGGAATTATTGGTGTTTTGGGAAAACTGGGAGTTGTTGGAGTAGTGTTTTATCTGTTTCCGATTGCTGTGACATGTAAAAGAGTAATCTTGTCTTTTCTTTATAAAAAATCAGATACCATGAATATTGCAATATTTTTAGCTATGGTCTTTTCTATAGTTAATCTGTCGATGTTTGATGCTCAAAGGCTAACAGTGCTTGCAATATTCATGGCTGTATCAGATGTCAGCTACATAGAAACGAAAAAAAGGAAATTGGGATTTAAATAATATTATCTGGAAAAATTTGATATGGAATTCTGAATTATATGATATGTCATGTAAATGGGGATAAATCGATAGAAATATATTCAGTTCTTCCATTTAAGGAAATGAGAAAAATAAGTTTTTATATTTTAGTGTCAATTGAGAGTAGATTTAAAAATTCTTTTTAGGATTGGGCGTGTGGAATTTAAAATTTCATTTTTATTGACCCATCCCTCAATCGATTAGCTATTGCGGACGAAAGTTAAACTGTGGTATACTAAAAACATAAAAGCATACATTCATTTCGGGCCTTTTCTGTGGGTCTGGCGGCTGATTTCTCACTTCTTTGGAATGTCAGAAAATCTATGCTTTTTCCTAATTCATTATCATACAAAGGCGGAAGGTTTTCTGACAGGACGGGAAGTTGATGGAATGTCGGAAAGTCTGTCAGCTAACAGCAGCAGGACGCAGAGTTCCTGAAATGCTCCGGAAACCTTCTGCAGAAGGAGGTTCTATGGGTAAAAATAAAAAGAAATGGACGGTTCGCAGGAATGGGGCTTACAAACAGCTTCTTCCACCCAGACGTGATTACAAGGACGCCTTGTTTCGGATGATTTTCAACGACAAAGAGGCATTGCTTTCTCTTTATAATGCAGTGGGGAATACAAGCTACACGGATGCATCTCAGCTTCAGATCGTGACGTTGGAAAACGCTGTCTACATGAATATCAAAAACGATCTGGCGTTTCTATTAAATATGGAGCTGAATCTCTACGAACATCAGTCCACCTGGAACCCGAACATGCCGCTCAGGGATCTGTTTTATGTGTCCAGGGAATATGAGATGCTTTTGGCGAATCAGTCCATCTACTCGTCCAGCCTGTTAAAGCTGCCCGCGCCCCGGTTTGTTGTCTTTTTCAATGGAAGCTATGACATGGGGGAACAGTGCGTATTAAAGCTTTCCGACGCCTACGAGAAAAAGGTGGAAGACCCGGATCTGGAGCTGAAAGTAACGGTGCTGAACATTAACGCAGGGTGGAATGACGAGCTTATGAACACATGCCGGCTATTGAAGGAATACTCCCTCTACGTTGCCCGCGTGCGGGCTTATGCGAAGGAGATGGAGCTGGCGGAGGCGGTAAGCCGGGCCGTGGATGAATGTATCAAGGAAGGGATTCTCAGAGATTTCCTGATGAAATATCGGGCGGAGGCGATTAGTGTGAGTATTTTTGAGTATGACGAGGAGAGGGAGAAGGAACTGCTCAGGAAGACGGAGTATGAGTTTGGGCGGCAGGAAGGGCTATCTCAAGGACGAGAAGAAGGGCTATCTCAGGGAATAAAAGAAGGAATGGCCCGGGGAGTCTCAGCTATGATTCGCCATTGCCGCAAGGCGGGAGCTTCCAGGGAGGATACCCTGAGTATTCTTATGGAGGAGTTTTCGATTTCGAAGGGAGACGCAGAGGAGTATCTGAAGAAATACTGGAAATAGCATCAGCGAACAAAAGGCAGAGATTTTTGTGACCTCCAGCGGAACGGAAATCTCTGCCGCTGTTCCAAAAGATACAGAATTGGAGGGCGGACGCCAGACGCTTCTTGTCCGCTTTAAGCGGGCAAGAAGATATATGGCTGAACTGTTGCATTTTTTTCTCCCTGGCAAAATGAAACAAAGGGATAGGCAGATTTTTCTTTCGTATTTTTCTCTGCTCTCTTTTGCTATCTGCGGCGGCACTGCTTTGCGCAGCCCTTCCCAAGAGCCTTTCCAGCTTCCTCAAAACAGCGCTTGTAGTGGAGTACTGCCTTATTGAGCTCTGCCTTGTCGCAGGTGGCGATGGACAGTGAGCGGATAATCTTTTTCTTCAGGCTCACAGGCCTCATCCCTTCCTCTCTCCTCGCCTTATTTTATGCACAATCAAGATATAAGCGCACAGAGCCGACTCTGCCTCCGCCTCGGATTTTTCTGCATCCTTCCCTCTATTTGCCGCGGACGGCTGACAGCTTGCAGATGGCCTGACCTCTGGAAGAGAACTTTTCCTCATACTCTGTCATCACATTTCCCTCGGCCATGGGGCTGTTGTGAAGATCAAAGGTATATTCCCTCACCTTCCAGCCTGCCTCCGGGATAGATTCAAGAGAATACTCAAACAGTCCCCGGTTGTCTGTCTTAAACTCTACGTCTCCATCCTCTGAGAGCACCTGATCGTACACTGCCATAAACTGAGGCGATGTGAGCCTGCGCTTTGCGTGGCGGTCTTTGGGCCACGGATCGGAAAAATTCAGATAAATTTTCTTCACCTCTCCCGGTTCAAACATCTCCCCCAGCTCCTTTGCATCCACACACATAAAGCAGATGTTGGAGAGCGGCAGCTTCTCCCGCTTCTGAAGTGCCTTTAAGAGTACAGTGGAGTATCTCTCTATTCCTATATAGTTGATGTCTGGGTTTCTCTCTGCCAGTTCCATGATAAACCGGCCCTTCCCCATTCCTACCTCGATGTGGATCGGATGGTCATTTCCGAACACCTCTCTCCATCTGCCCTTTTTCTCCTTTGGTTCCTGGATCACATAGGGGCTCTGTGCAATCGCCTCCTCAGCGCCCGGTATGTGGCGTAATCTCATTCTCGTTCCTCCTGTCTCCCGATTTATTCCTGTTTCCTGCCGATTTTTGGCAGGAAATTCTGCTTTCTTCTCTGTTTTCCGCCCTCTATCTTACCATTTCTCTTCCTCACATGCAAGAAAGTTATCCTGTCTGCGCTCTTAATTCTTCTCCCTGTTCCCGTATCTGATTCAGCTCCCCCTTCCGCTCCTCCTTCCCCTCCTCTTCTCACGAATTTCCCGAAAACTCCCTATATTCTGACAATATATGAACTATTTCCTTACAAATTTTATTTTTTTCAAAATAATGATGCAGAAAATGTCGAGGTATATTATAATAGCAGTGTGTGATTTGTATTAAATGGTAAAGGAGATGCCTTATGAATACGGACAATATAAATACCGGCAGCTGGGAGAGGATACAGAACGGCTTCCAGGATACAGAACGGCTGTTAGGCCAGAAACGGTACAATGAATGTATGATCAGAGCCAGACAGACTCTGGAATTTATGGTGAAATGCCTTTGTGAGCGCTTTGATGTGTCAGAGGCCACTCTTGTGGACATGATCGACGCCCTCTATGAGAACGGCATTATCAATAAGACCACCTGCGAGCATTATCACAAAATCCGCATGATAGGAAACAAGGCGGTTCATGAGGAGGATAATCTGGCATATAATGCAGGGCAGGCCTACCACCTGCTGTCCCAGGAGATCTACACCTTCGCAAATGACTTTACAGGGAAGAAAAAGAAACCCCTCCCCCGCCAGAGGGAAGATATTTCCCGGGAGGACGCCTCATCCAGAGAGCAGCTTTCCCGGCCTTCCAGAGGCAGTGCCTCCCGTTCCAGGGGGGCTGTTTCCAGAGCGGGAGGTTCCTCCTCCGCAAGGCGCAGAAGACCCCGTTCCTCCGGACCGGTTATCGATCCGGGAAGCCTTTTGAAGATTTTTATTCCGATTGCGATCATTATCATCCTGATCTTTATTATCCGCCTGGTTCACCCGGGAGATGAGAACGGTGCAGAGACTACAGCTCCCATTGAGCTGGAAACCATCGCTCCCACTGAAGAGGCGACTACTGAGGAGAATACTACTGAGGCCGCTCCTGCCAAACGATACAGAACAAGCGACACGCTGAATGTCCGCTCTGAGCCGTCAACCAGCGCCTCAAAGCTGGGTCAGCTGGCCCCGGGGACGGAGGTAGAATACATAGAGGATTACGATGATACCTGGGTGAAAATTACCTTTGAAGGCCAGGAGGGATATGTATCAAAAGAATATCTGGAATTGATTGCTGAATAGAGACTGCGGCCAGGCAGCCGCTCTCTGCTTAGCTACCTGCCATAAAAAGGGCCGCCGGAAATCCGACGGCCCTTTTCATGAAAGAGTGAATTTTACTTATATGTATAATTTTCTGTTCCTCCGGGCAATCCCCGAGTCCCAGAAAACTATAACGCATTTTGAAATTTAGAGCTCAGACAATTAAGCCTCTGTCTCAGCCTCTGTTGTCTCCTCAGCCTCATCAGCTGCTGCCTCTGTCTCCTCGTCTGCAGCTGCCTCTGTTGTCTCTTCCTCAGCTGCCTCTGTTGTCTCCTCCTCAGCTGCCTCTGTTGTCTCTTCCTCAACTGCTGCTGTTGTCTCCTCAGCTGCTGCTGTTGTCTCAACTGCTGCTGTTGTCTCTGTAGTTGTCTCTGTGCTTCCGCATGCTGTTAAAGCAAATGCTGTTAAAGCTGCTGCTGCAAATAAAACTGTTTTCTTCATAATTTTTTTCCTCCTCATTTTACAACAAAGTTATAAAATATTCTGTCACAGAGGTTTTTTGTTTGCCTCCTCATGACATATCCATAGTATAGTGATTTTTTTTAAAAAATCAAGAGCCTCTCAAAAAATTCATGAAGTTTTAATAATTCTGTTCTTTATTTTTTATGCTTTTACAGCACTTTTTTATTTTTCTGTGTTTTTATTCCCCAAAAGCGTTTTTACAAGAGCCGGTATTTCCGTCAGGGTACGTATCTCACAGGAAGCCAGGCTTCTGTCAAAGGCAAATCTGTTATCGATCAGGGCCGCCACCTTCATCCCCGCCCGGCTGGCGGCTGTGATACCGACAGTGGAATCTTCTATGACAAGGCACTCTCCAGGCTCTGCTCCCAGCTTTTCTGCTGTATAGAGATAAATCTCCGGATCCGGTTTGCTTCTCTTAAACATGCCGCCGCTTACCATAATCTCCAGCCTCTCCTTTACATGATTCAATGTAAGAATATGATCCACCTGTTCCAGATTAGTGGAGGAAGCCACCGCCAGCTTGAGTCCCATCTCCCTCAGCTGATCCATCACCGGCAGAATTTCAGGTCTGAAAATGGCGCGGTAATCTACCTCCTCAAATGCCCTTTTCCAGATTCCCCTGCTGTGATACTGCTCCCTCAGCTCCTCCCAGGTTTCGCCTGTTTTCAGAGCCTTCTCCATCACGTCCCAGCAGTCCTTTTTCGTCGTGCCGACCGTCCCGTAAAGCTCCTCGATCCTGATGTCCGGCCTCTTTTCTCTGGCAAACGCATACATGTATTTCAGGTACTCGCCCTCACTGTCAATAATCACTCCGTCCATATCGAAAATCACTGCTTTTATCATATTTCTGCAGAAGCTCCTTTCTCTGACTTTTCCTCTGTAGTTATCCTGGGCCGTTTTCTTTCCTCCGCCCGGACACTGACCCATGCATACATACAGTATAGAGAAGCTGCCGGCTCAGTTCAACTCTATTTTTCTGAATCTGCCCCGTTCTTCTGTTATCTCCCTCTTCTGCTGCATTGCTGCTTATTCTCTCTTCAGTTCTATAGAATAAATCTATAAATAAGTCTATTTTTTAGTTTTTTTGATTTTACAGTCCCCATAAATTTTACTAAAATAATCAGGGAAAATTCTGGTAAATGTGTGGTGCGGAACATGCAAAACACGTTTATTTTTATGTATTTTCAATTGTATATCGTTTTATCCCATAGAAATACAGCTGTTTCTAGATCTTATTTGCAAGCCGAACGCCATATCAACGCATTCAGAGGAGATGAAAATTATGTCAACAAAAAAAGATGATACCCCCGTCTCTGAGAGCCGCCTGGAGGACTCCCTGGGGCACCTGACAAGACAGCAGCTAAAAGAGCTGGAAGAAAAAGAAAAGACCCGCAGTCAGAAGATACTGGACTTCATTGTCATGATCCTGCCGGTTATCTGCGGTTTTATTGCCATTATTGAATACTGGGAGGTCCCTAACGGCAGCCCTAACAGCCAGCCCTACACCTATGTGGGCGTTGTGGCCGCCTTTATGGCTGTCTACGTCCTCTGCGCTCTTGCCGCTGCAGTCAAATACCGGAGAGGTGATCGAAGAACGGCAGAAAGCCTGCGCTACCGGGCGCCGCTCTGCTCTGCTTTCTTTCTCCTGCTTACCGGCTATGACTATCTGACCCTGAAGACAGGTATTCTGTCACAGCCATTTGTGCCCTGCATGAACAGCATTCTGAACATTGCCTGGGAAGACCGCGCCTATCTCTTAGAATGTACGCTGCACACGCTGCGCCTGCTGTTTTTGGGATATTTTATCGGAATTGTCCTGGGGCTTGTCACAGGAATTACCTGCGGCTATTCGGAGAAGGCGAGATACTGGATCACTCCTGTCATAAAATTTCTGGGGCCTATCCCCACCTCCACATGGATCCCCATTATCATGGTCGTGGCGACCTCCCTGTTCAGGGGTGCAGTGTTTATTATCGCCCTTGGCTCATGGTTTGCCGTTACAGTCGCTTCCATGTCCGGCATTCAAAATGTGGACAAAGACTATTTTGACGCAGCGAGAACGCTGGGGGCCAGCGAAAGACAGCTGGTTTTTCAGGTGGCTATCCCCCACGCCATGCCCTCTATTCTGCAGGGGTGTACGCAGGCCATGAGCTCCTCCTGTGTCGCAATCATGATTGCTGAGATGATGGGAGTCAAGGCCGGACTGGGATGGTATATGAACTGGGCAAAATCCTGGGCCGCCTACGACAAAATGTTTGCAGCACTGTTTGTCATCTGCTTTATTTTTACTGTTGTGACAAAGGTGCTGGATCTGATTAAGCGCCGCGCCCTCAGATGGCAGAACGGAGTAGTGAAATAATGGCAGAACATACAGTTATTCTTCGATTAGACAATGTTTCAAAAAGCTTTGCAAAGGTAGAACAGGATGAGGTCACCCATGCCCTGAATGAAGTCAATCTCTCTATGGAGAGCGGGGAGTTCATCAGTCTGGTGGGACCCTCCGGATGCGGAAAATCTACCATTCTTCGCCTGGTTGCCGGGCTCATCCCGCCCACAACCGGCCATTTAACAGTCAACGGCAGGGAGATAGACGGGCCCTCCCCGGAACGGGGAATGGGATTTCAAAAGCCCACCCTTTTCCCCTGGCTGACGGTAGAAAAGAATATCTCCTTCAGCCTGAAGCTGCAGGGAAAACTGAAGGGGAATGAGGAAAAGGTAGAGCGAATGCTTAAAATCATTGGCCTGGAATCCTTCCGAAATGATTATCCCGGCCAGCTCTCCGGCGGTATGGCCCAGCGCGTCGCCCTGGTCCGCTCTCTGATCAATGAACCTGACATTTTACTGTTAGATGAACCGCTTGGCGCACTGGATGCGTTTACCCGCATGAATATGCAGGATGAGATCTTGAGAATGTGGCAGGAAAAAAAGCAGCTTGCGATTATGGTCACCCATGATGTAGATGAGGCCATTTATATGGGAACCAGGGTGATTGTCATGGATGCACATCCCGGCCGGATTGTTTCAGACATTCAGATCAGTCAGGCCTATCCCAGAGACCGATCCTCCGATTCCTTTGTGTCCTGCCGCAATGAGATCCTTAACTGCCTGCATTTCGGCAGGACAGGCGCCAAATAAGGCTGGCTCTGCAGCCCTGATTCCCTGATTGCTGGCTGAACCTATTCCAGGCACCCGTCAGCTCATGGTTCGGAGACGGTAAAACAAGTACAACAAGCGCAAACTTTTGGGCTTGTGTCAATAAATTCAAAAAAGCAAAAGGAGAGAAGTCAAATGAAAAAGTCAAATGCGAAACGAGTTCTGACAGCAGCCCTTGCCGGAATGATGGCCTTATCCCTGGCCGCCTGCGGCGAACAGGGCGGCGGCAATCCTGCCGAGAGCCAGAAATCAGCAGCGGAGACCACAGCCCCTGCACAGTCACAGGCTGCAGGCGGGGAGGAAAGTGGGGCAGACAGCACGGCAACCCGCCCTGAGGCCGTATCCGAGGAGGACTGGGCTGCCATGCAGAAGGAACCTGCCTTTGGAACTACGTTAAATTATCTGTTCAATGGCGGAGCCTGCGTATCTGCCGTATATCTCGCCGAGCAGCTGGGTTATTATGAGGATTACGGCATCCATGCTGAATATATCGAGGGCGAGTCTGTTGTCACCACCGTGGGCACAGGCAAATGCATGTGGGGAACTGACCACATTGCCACCATGCTCGTTCCCGTGACAAATGGGGTGGAGATGACCTTCGTGGCCGGCGCACACATGGGCTGTAAGTCCATCTATGTGTTCAACGACAGCGACATCCAGACAGCAGAGGATTTAAAAGGAAAGACCATTGCGATCCATGACGGTATCGGAAATTCCGATCAGAATATCATTTACCGTATGCTCGACGGAGAGGGAGTCGATCCCACCACAGAGGTAGAGTATCTCGATATCGCAGACAGCGCAGCCAGCGTGGCTGCCATGGAGAGCGGCGAGATTGATGCCTCCATTTTCTCAGATTACTTTGTTATCGCCAACTACAGTGACAAGATGCGCAAGGTATGCTCTATTACTCCTGACGAGCAGTTTGAAGGCGAGGTATGCTGCGTAACTGCCATGAACAACGATTTTATGGAGAAAAATCCCGTTCACGCAAAATATATTGTCAAGGCCATCAAGCGCGCGGGACAGTATGCACGCCTTCACTCCGAAGATGCTGTGCAGCTCATGTTCGATACAGACAAGATGACTGGCGAATTTGAGGATCAGCTGGAATTCTGGGATTCCCTGGATTTTGGTCTGTCTGACGCAATCACAGAGGAAGCTCTCAAAAATATTGCAGCCGACTATATCCGCCTCGGCGTAATCCAGAAGGAGGGACTCACTGCCGATGATGTCATGGAGATGGCCTGGTCAGGCATCTGCCCGGATGAAGAGGTGGAAGGCCTCACAGTAGGAGACCCCAAGGAGGTTGAGGGACGCACAGTAGAAGTACAGCATAAAGGAGAATAGAGACCCTCTTCACCTGCTTTGATACATTTTATGGCGCAGCCGCGTAAGCAGACAGACTGCACCTCCTTACTGCATCCCCATCTGCCGCGAGTTTGCGGCAGATGGGGATTTTTAATGCCGTTTCTGTTTTATGCCTGTTTTGTTTTTAATTTTTTACCTGCCTTCCCAAGCTTCCCTTATTCCATTGCCGTTCCAGCTTCCATCTCACAGTCCTTTCCCGTAAATTCTAACACTTTTATGAATTTTCCTTTGTCCCACTTGCGTCCGGCAGCTTTAGTGGTATACTTGAAACAGCTCAGCCTTCCGTTTTTCAGGGCAGACTGACCCCGGGCTGAGGCTTTATCACTTTCCGCACCGTATTGCAAAAAAGAATCCTGCGAAGCAGGACTTTCCGCCGCAGTGCGCTCTCCGCGGAGCATTTTTCCATAACAGGGAACAAAGTTTCCTGTTATAGAACATAAAGCTGACGCAAGTCAGCAGACAGGAGATTCATGATTATGAAACACACAGGGCCCCTTGCCTGGCTGGCCGGCATTGTCTGCGCCTTCTGCCTGATGATTGCCTTTCTCATCACATCGGTGGAAGCGGTCGTTTACTGGACGCCAGGCTATTTTGAAACAGAATATGAAACCTACCAGGTTCCCGAAACCGTTCACATGCAGATGGACGATCTCCTCTACGTCACAGAGGAGATGATGGCATATCTGAGAGGAAACAGGGATGATCTGCACATTGACACAGTGGTGGACGGGCAGGAAAGGGAATTTTTTAACGAGAGGGAGATTGCCCATATGGAAGATGTGAGAGAGCTCTTTATCGGTGCTCTCTATCTGCGGGCTGCCTGCCTTGCCGCTGCCGCTCTCTGCATAATCTTTCTGATTCTATCGAAGGCCAGCCTGCGCTTCGTCCTGCCGCGGGCTCTCTGCGCGGGAACGGGAATCTTTTTCATGCTGACAGCCGTTCTGGCAGCTGTTATATCCACAGACTTCACGAAATACTTTGTGATTTTCCACAAAATCTTCTTTGACAATGACCTGTGGATTCTCGATCCGGCCACGGATCTTTTGATTAACATTGTGCCTGAGCCGTTCTTTATGGACACTGCCGCCAGGATAGGAGTTACCTTTGGCCTGATGGTTCTGTTTCTCTTTGCTGTCTGTCTGGCTTTCATCCTCTTCACGAAGAAGAGAAAACCGCTCACTCCGGCCTTTACTAACAGAGGATAATCCGATATACTGTTAAATAAGCATTACATTTTTTACATTTATGTTACAAGAAATGTTTTTGCTGCGGCCGGAGCAGGAGACTGGGTCGGCCCGGCAGCTCCCTGTATAGAGAATAAAACCACGCAAAGGATTGAATATAGATGAAACAGAAATTTATACGCACGATTTTGTGCTTTTTTTTGACGGCTGCCGTTTCGGCCCATCCCGCCTATGCCTCCCAGGAATGGCCTTCTGATGTATCCATAGAGGCGGATGCCGGGATTGTCATGGATGCGGACTCAGGAACCGTCCTTTATGGAAAAAATATCCATGACACTTACTCCCCCGCCAGCATTACCAAGGTGCTCACCTCCATCATTGTCCTTGAAAACTGTGATCTGGATGAGATGGTCACCTTCTCAAAAAATGCTGTCTACAATGTGGAGGCTGACAGCTCGTCAGCCGGCTACGACACCGGAGATCAGGCCACCGTACGGGACTGTCTTTATGCCCTCCTCTTAAAGTCGGCAAACGAAGCGGCAAACGCCCTAGCTGAACATGTCGCGGGAACCACAGAGGCCTTTGCCGAGATGATGAATGAGAAAGCAAAGGAGCTTGGCTGCGTGGATTCCCACTTTGCCAATCCCAGCGGCCTGAACGACGAAAATCACTATGTCAGCGCCTACGACATGGCTCTGATTACCAGATACGCCTTCGAAAACGAGATATTTGAAGAGATTATTTCCACCACCTATTACGAACTCCCTCCAAATGCCAGAAATCCCGAGGGACTCGGCGTTTCCCCGGGAAATAAGCTTATCAAGAAAAATTTCCCCGAATACCGTCCCGATGTAATCGGCGGAAAGACAGGCTATACCTCCATCGCCCTGAACACCCTGGTGACAGGAGCCAGGCAGGACGACACGACGCTGATCACCGTTGTCCTCCACAGCCGCGGAACCACCTATTCCGACACCAGCCGCATGCTGGATTTCGGCTTTGGCAACTTCCGCTCCGTCTCCCTTGAGAATAATGATACCACCTATTCCTCGTTAAACAGCAACCTGACCATCGCAGGGCTGCCTACATCGTCTGCCCCGTCCCTGACTGTGGACCCGGACAGCCGGATTATTCTCCCAAACAATGCGGAGTTTGAGGAAACCACCTCCTCCGTATCGTTCGACCTGCCGGAAAATGCTCCGGACAATGCGATTGCAGCCGTCTGTTACTCTCTGGGAGAGCACCAGGTCGGAACTGCCTGGCTTACCCTGGGCGCAGAGCGGTCAGAATCTCCCGCCATTCCGGAGGAGCTGTTGAGCGCGGTTCCCACTACTATCGCTCAGGTCAGCTATGAGGATGAAGCAGCGGCAGAAAACAGCTCTGAAAAAGACAGAAACATGGAAGAAGCCGCTGACAGTCAAAGCACGTCAGATTCCGCCTCCGAACCGGACCAGAATACCTTATCCTCCGGCGAGCAGTCCCAGAACACTCCGGATGAGAACCCCACCGGCGGCGCTTTATCGGATGGCTTTTCTGTCACACCGATTCTCATTTTTACCGCTGCAGCAGCTGTAATCGCCCTTCTCGGAACGGCCCTGGCTGTCTGGATCGGAAAAAGCCGCCGCCGCGAGGAGGCAGAGCGCATGGAGCGCCGCAGAAAGCGTATGGAGCGCCTGAAAGAAACAGGCGTATCTGAGGAGGAGTTTAACGAAATGATGAAAAACCGCCGCCTCTCCATCCCGCTGGAGCCGGATAAACGTTCTCCCCGCAGAAAGGGAAGTTCTAAAAGCTCTCTTTTATCCCAGCCGAAGAAAAAGAGAACCAGGGACAGTGAATTCACCTTGAAAAAAAGGCGCAGGTGGAAGCGGTAAGTCATGACAGAGCAAAGTCTCATCGAAGAAGCATCTGCCCCAATACCCACTGTGTATCCACAGAGTATTTGATTCAGTTCTTCTGACGGCTCGGATATTATGGCTCGAACATTGAATAAAAAAAGCATCCTCTGGCGGAAAGCCTGTTTTTCAGGTCTTCCCCCGGAGGATGCTTTTATTAATACAGCTTTCTATTTATACAGCCTTTCAGCTTCTCTTTCTCTCTTCCTGTCCGCTTCGCCTCAGTTTTTCCAAACCTGCGATTCAGA
>OGZX01002889.1_pt1 | contig 12804 bp, 11 predicted proteins | sample 1576881 | NCBI WGS metagenome assembly OGZX01 (sample SAMEA3541542, study PRJEB24748) | human gut metagenome | biome: human gut; feature: human-associated habitat; material: faeces | place: China | collected 2012
ATATGGTTATACTGCCGCCTGCCGTTCTCACCCAGGAAGAACGCCCATTCCAGCCGCCACTTCTTGCTTCGGCTCATAGGCAGTCATGCTCCGGCACATCACGGCCAGGCTTCTTTCCCTCCGGGGGTTTGTGCTCGGCACACTCCCGTTTGGCATCTTCTAACCGCTCACGGATGGAAGGCTTCTCCGGCGTTATCCGTTCTGCGTACTCCTGGGCCTTTTCCAATTCCTCGCCGCGTCTGCCGTTGTTGATAACGCCGTCGATCATGCCGTAGTCATCCTCCAACGTCATTTCGACCGTGCGGAGGGGATTATCCTTTTCCGGCTGCTCCGCTGCCACGGCAAAGGCCCGTGTGCCGTTTCCCATAATAAGATACTTTCCATCATCGGAAATATGGTGGACGCCGTAACCGGCCGCCTCCATCTGCTCCCGGCTCATAGCCGTCACCTGAAAGCTACCCCTGGGTGTTTGGATACGCTCACCAGTCTCAAAACGGTCTGGCAGATAAGCGAGGTCTTGCTTCTCTGCGGGAACAGGGAGAACAACGATATTGCCATTGATCTGCATAAATCGTTCCGGAGTTTTGAACTGTTCCGTGTATTTCTGGATCAGTTCCGGGGACAGGGATGCAAAATCTTCCTCACCAAGTCCAACCACCAGGAAAGTTCCTGCTACAATATCATAAATTTCTCCGTTTTCATCCCGCAGTCCACGGTTCAGTTCAAGCCCTATGAGCTTTCCTTCATCATTGCAAACCAGTGCCACCGGGTCAGAATAGGGATAGGTTGCCCCAATATCACCGCCAACCTCTGCCTGCAGGGAATGAAGGTCGGAGTTGATCTCCTTTACATAGGGTTCCTTCATAGGCTCCACTACAAGCACAGTCATCTTTTCCGAGGCAGCCCTCTCCGCAGCGGACAGCATTTCATCCGCATGGGACTTGTCCGGGTCATCCAAAGCGACCTTGACCTCCGCCGGATCAAAATCAAGAAATTCCTCATAGCCCGTGGCGTCCTTGAATTTTTCAATCTCCGAAGGAAGATAGTCCTCCTGCGTCTGCCCCAGCGCCGCCAGCTTTTCATCCAAAGCGGAAATGCGTCCGGCCATCAGATTTTCGTAAAGTTTCTCCTTTGCGGCATGCGCCTCCGGGTGCTCCGCCGCGTACTGCGGATCGTTCTGACGGAAAAACTCATCCATGTCAAAGGCGATATCCATAGCCCATTCAGATTTTTCTTCTTCGGGAAGATCGTCCTGAAAGGTCATCACCCGGTACTCGTCGGGGATACTGCCGCGCTCACCGTCGTAATACTCATGGAAACTGTCACCCGTATCACGCACATAGCCCTGATCCGTGAAGGTGCCGTTTTCCTCCAACGCAACGTCCCGGCCGTAGGCCTCATAGTCGATGTAATTCTGCAAATGCTCTGGCACCTGCATAACGTCCAGTTCTTCGATGTAATAGCGGCCCAGATCGTCATAGTCATGGATACCGGGGTAAACCTCATAGCAATCCAGATTCTCGGTGAGGTTGATGATCTCCTGCAGGCTGCCGCAATGGTCGCCCATTTCCATACCGGCCTGAAACTGTGCGTATTCGCTTTCGCTCATTTCATCCAGCTTCGATGCCAGATAATTCAGCTCGTCCAGATTTTCATATTCACCCAGCTTACTGTAAAGACCGTCCACATAGCAGTCATAGTCCGTGATGAACCATTCTTCATAGGGCTGGCCGAAGTCATCCTTCTGGCCGATTCCGATCCGCTTAAACACTTCCTTCAATTCCTCGGCGGTGGTGGGAAACTTCACCCACTCGCCCACAAGCTCGCCCTCGTTATATTTCCCAAGATTGGTGATAAAGGCGGCAAAGGGATAATCCTTGTTGTGATCGTAATATGGCATATCAGCACCTCCTTACAGCTCCGGCGCAGATTTTTCCTTATGGGGCTGCGCCTTGCTTTTCTCTGCACATTCCTTCTTGCCCTGTTCCAGCCGTTCCCGGATGGAGGGCTTTTTCTCCGGCTCCGCAGGGCGTTCATGCACCCACTCGTCGCCGGAAAGAGAAATATATCCGTGTTCCGTAAAATGGCCCTGTTCCTCCTGCATGGCGTACTTGCCAAACGGAACAGGGTCGATCGCTTTCAGAAGTTCCGGGGGCAGCAGCATATCCATGTGCTGCGCCAGATACCGCCAGCCCAGATCGTTCAGGTCGTGGATGTTTGGCTCAAATACGAAATAGTCGATGTTGGCCGCAAACTCCTTGAACTGCTCCGGCGCTGTCAGCTTGAAGGGCGATGCCTGCACCGCCTCCAACAGTTCCCTGTCCTCCGGGGAGAGGGCAGCCACCGCCGCCCTCACTTCGGGTAAATGTTCCAAAGTCTTATTTTCTGCCATCAGCGCCAACCTTTCTTTTCGGAAATTCCAGCTTAAAATTGATGTGCTTGCCGCCCGTGTCATCCAGGATCACCGCAGCGTCATAGGTCGAGCCCTTCTTTTCAGACCACATCCCTTTGACATTGGTACGGCCCTTTTTCAGAAGGTCCGTTGCCATCTTCTTTGTCAGCTCCTTCTTGCGGCTCGTCCAGAAGCGGTCATTTTTCCAGAGGACGAAACCGCAGGACCGATCCGAACACGCAAAGTTTTTCTTGCCCTCATAGACCGGCTGGCCGCAGCGAGGGCAGGTACCGATCACTTCCTTCTCCGGGGCAAACAGCTTTTTGCCGTCCTCGGAAATGCAGGAATAGGTGGACACAATCTCCTGGACCATCGTGCGAATACCGTCCATGAAAGTATCCGGGGCAGTGCTACCTTTTGCGATATCCGTCAATTTCTGTTCCCATTCCGCTGTCAGCATGGGAGAGGTCAGTGGCTCCGGCAGAATCGTGACAAGGTTGATACCGGCTTTGGTGGGGATCAGGCTCTTGCCCTTTCGCCCCACAAATCCGGCAGCCACCAGCTTTTCGATGATTGCCGCCCTGGTCGCAGGCGTGCCAAGACCTTTTCGTTCCGCCTCGTCGGGGATATTGTCTTTGCCTGCGTTCTCCATAGCGGACAGGAGGGTATCTTCGGTATAGGGCTTCGGCGGCTGGGTGAAATGCTCGGTGACGGAAACCTCCGCGCCGTCAAAGGTCTGCCCTTCGGTGAAGTCCGGGAGCGTGCCGCCGTCCCCGTCCGCAGGCTTTTCTTTCAGGGAGGCGCGGAAAATGCGGTCGATCTCCCGCCAGCCCTCGGAGAGGATGCGCTTGCCCTTTGCGGTGAAGGAATGGCCGCAGCAGTCAAAGATGGTCGTGACCGCCTCATATTCATACGGTTCCGCCGACGCACACAGTAGCTTGCAGCAGACCAACAGCAGAAGGTTTCGTTCACCAACGGGGAGCAATTTCAAATCCGCTTTTTCAATCTCCATAGTCGGGATGATAGCATGGTGGTCAGATACATCCTTGTCGGAGATCATGGCCTCCACCAGCGGGAAGAAGTTGCTGATCCCGTCAAAGGGCGGCACCTTCGCCGCCAGATGGATGACGCAGGAGGCTGTTTCCGCCATGTCGGAGGTCAGATACCGGCTGTCCGTGCGGGGATAGGTCAGCAGCTTCTTTTCGTAGAGGCTCTGGGCGTAGTCAAGGGTCTGCTTCGCCGTGTATCCGAACAGGCGGTTCGCCTCCCGCTGCAAGGTGGTAAGATCATAGAGCTTCGGCGGCTGTTCCTTCTTCTGCTCCTTCGTGACGGAAGTACAGGTGACGGTCACACCCTTGCACATAGCCGCTGCCTGTTCCGCCTCTGCCGGATCGGTGAACTTCTCTGACACCGCTTCGGCTCCGTCCAGCGTCAGGCGCAGCAGATGATATTTTTCCTTGTGAAACAGTGTGATCTTTGCGTCACGATCCGCCATCATTGCCAGCGTAGGTGTCTGCACACGGCCCACATTCAGGGTACGATGATAGAGAACGGAGAAAAGACGCGTGGCGTTGATCCCCACCAGCCAATCCGCTTTCTGGCGGCAGAGGGCGGATTGATACAGGGCTTCATAATCGGCGCCGGGGCGCAGGTCAGAAAAGCCCTCCCGGATGGCACTGTCCTCCATTGAGGAAATCCAGAGACGGAGGACCGGCTTGCGGCAACCAGCCATTTCATACATCAGACGGAAGATCAGCTCGCCTTCACGCCCGGCGTCACAGGCATTGACGATGTTATCCACGTCGGAGCGATCCATCAGAGCACGGAGATTTTCAAAAGCGTCCTCTTTGCCGGGTGCCAGCACATAGCGGAACGGCTCCGGCAGAATGGGAAGATCGTCATAGCGCCATTTCTTGAAATTCTCGTCATAGCCGCCCGCATCCATCGGGGATACCAAGTGCCCCACACACCAGGAAACGAGAAGTCCGCTGCCCTCATAAAAGCCATCAGCCCTGGATGAAGCACCCAGGGCCGATGCGATAGATTTTGCCACACTCGGTTTTTCCGCGATAATCAGTTTACTCATTCTTTTCCTCCGTTTCCTCGTCCTCAGTCAGATATTCTTCTTCATCCTCCAGGTCGAAATCATCCAGATCAGCGGGAACTTTCTTTCCCTGCTTCGGTTTCAGCACCAGGAAATAGACTGCCGCGCCGCCTCCGGCTGCAAGAATCAGCAGCACCGCCAGGATTGCCCCGGCATTGCTTTTCTTTTCGGGTTCCGGATTCTCCGGTTCGGTGGGCTCCGCAGCTTTCTGTTCTGTGCCAACACATTCACTGAGGTTCTTTACGCAGACCGGGCAAGCGGTATTGACCGCTCCGGCCTGGCACTTCTCCGTACAGGTGCAGACAATAGGTGTTTCCGCCTTTTCTCCATCCTCCGTAAGCGCCATGAGGTCGGCTTCATCCACCTGGTTCAGAAAATGCACGGTTTCCTCGCCCTCATCGTCACGGTCGATAATGAGATAGAACACATTGCCGTTCTTCGTTTCCACTGTAATAAACTGCTTGCCGCTGGCGGTCGGGCTGCCGATATCGTCAATCAGCGACAGGTTCCCGTCCGGCGTCAAAGCGGCACCGCCATTCAGACCGCCACCCAGCATCCCCAGCAGATTTTCCAGCGTTTCCGCATCCAGAGAGAAAGAGCCTTCCCCGGAGCCAGCCTCGCCGTCACTTACCGTCATGTAGCCGGAATAGACATAGCCGACTTTTTCCGGCAGGATGACCTTCAGCCAGTCGCCGTCCGTGCCGATTACCTTCACGGTCGTTCCGTTGGGAAGCTGGGTGAAGGCGGTGTAGTCCATTCCCGCGCCCGTGCGGACATTCAAATTGCCACCGCCCGTGGTGACAGTACCGGTCTGCCCGGAGTCATTTTCACCGGAACTGAACTGGATACCGTTCTCGGTGACGGATACCGTGACCTGGCTGCCCGCCAAAGCGGAAAGCAGATCAGAAACATCCTCGGCCGTTTCCTGTTCAGCCACGGGCTCCGTGGTTTCCTCACCGCCGCTGGCAAAGGCGGTGATAGAAAAAGCGGCAGTGCTGAGCACCACCGCCAAAAGAGCCGATACCATTTTTGTCATAAAGTTATGCTTCATCCTCATATCCCTCCGTTTCCTCATGCTCAGTGCTGGCCTCCTGCAGCATACCTTCCGGCAGGGAGATCATACCGCTGGCATAGGCTTTCAGGAAGGCGGTCAGTTCCTTGTTGTCCATTTTCACGGCTTTCACCATGCGGACGATTTCCAGATTTTCTTCCTCCGCAAGCTGGGCCTCCAGCGCACGAAGGCGTTTCTGCTGCTCCGCGATCTTTTCTTTGGTTTTCGCAATATCATTGCGGATCTTCTGTGTCGTTGCCATAAATCAAATTACCTCCATATTGTTTTTAGTTGTAGGGCGGTCGCCCGAAAGCGTAAAAGTGGGATTGCCAGTAGCTTGTGTTGATATCTGCATACTGAATGGGGTCGCCGCAGTGCAGCATTTTTCCGCCGCCCACATAGATACCCACATGGGAAACGCCCGGTGTATCATAAGTGCCAACAAAAAAGATCAGGTCGCCGGGTCTTGCGTTGGCAGAGGATACTGGGGTGGAAATATTGTAGAGCCCCTGGGCTCCCAGCCTGCCCGTATTGCAGACGCCGCTTTGTGTCAGCACCCAGGATACGAAGCCGGAGCAATCAAAAGAAGTGTTCGGATTGCTGCCGCCCCAGACATAGGGATAGCCGATGTACTTCTCTGCCTCGGTAATGAGCGCCGCAAAGGTTTCATCTTCCAGTGCGGAAGGCGGGATATCATAGGTGGTTGGCGGTTTGGTGTACTTGTCTACATAGCCGGAGCCGGGGAACAAATCTTCCCGGTTTCCCAGCGTTGCCATATAGACCGCATACAGGGAAAGTGTTTCCTCATCCATGATGTAGACCGGCACATGGGAAAGGTCGAAGTTTTCCAGCTTTACCTTGCAGATATAGTAGTTATACGGTACTTCCACGTCATAGTCATTTCCTTCGCTGTCTGTCCGTGTCTCCGTCCGATAGCGCACCTCCACTTCAACGGTCTGCGTCAGGATGTACTGTTTTTCAAAGAGCATTTGCAGCTCTGCCTGAACCTCGTCGATGGTGAACACCCCTTCATGAAATGCCGTGAGAATAGAGATCAGCACATAAGGGTCATGTTCAATCTCGTCCAGGTCAAAACGGTATTCGTCATATCCGGGGTGCAGAGCTTCATAGTGATCCAGTTCATATTGAAGTTCCTGCTCCAGTTCGCAGTAGGCCGCCTCTGCAGCCAGCATATCCGCATCCTCGGAGAGATAAGAGGAAGTAAATACACCGCCCACGCCGGAGCCCGCCATCATGGAACAGGAAGATACCCCGCCAAACAGCAGAGCAACACAGGCACCAATGCCGATCACCAGCAGCACCGCCCGGCTATGGTGCTTGATGTAGAGGAATGTTTCTTTGAATGCGTCCTTTGCTTTCTGCGCCGCACTTTTCGCCGTGGTCGCTGTGTTCTTTGCGGTTTTCTCTGCCTGTCGCAGTTCCTTTGCATAGTTCCGCTTGATCCGCTGTTTCTGCAGAAAGCGGGATATCGGGTTAGAAGCCGCCAATACAGGATCATCATGCAGTGCCTTTTGGTAAAGGTAGTCGGCGTTTGCCTTAAAAGAAGCCTGCTCTGCCTTCGCCGCGTCACGCCAGGGCTTTGTGCGGTGATGGTGGACGGCGGCACGGACTTTGCCTTTTCCGTAGGCAAACCCGCGTTCCGTCAACACCTCGCCTTTGTGTCCGGCCTCAACACCCACATTTTCCTGTTCCACCTCATGCACCTTCGCATGGGCAGCGTGGACGATCTCATGGACCGGCCGAGAAAGCGGATTGTGCCGCAGGCGTCCATTGGGGCGTTTCTCCACTTCTTCAAAGTGAAGCTGCGTTTTGCCTTTTCCGGCTGTCTCGTCAAAAACACGCTCGGTACGGAGAACTTTCTTTGTGGGGATAGCCGCATTTGCCGCGTCCAGCCTGTCCGCCGCACGGTCGGAACGGTCGATGTACTTTCCAAGTGCGGGATCGGCACGTTCTTCCTCGGTAAATTGCAGGCGGGAGGACGGGCGCTGCCTTGCGGCAGAGCCGTCCCGCACCGCCTGTGTATCAGCCTTTTCAGCCTTTCGTGCGCTTTTCTTCTCATGGTGTTCCGCCGCACGCAGGGCAAGATCAGCCGCAGCGCCAGTGGATTCTTCCGAAGAAACAGACAGCTCCGGTTCCGGCTCCCGGCTGCTGATATGTTTCACCTCGCCCGTGGCAAGGTTTTCCGATACCGCACCGTCACGGGTCATTTTCTGCGTGATCTTATCGGTCGCTTTCAGTTCCCTCATAGGCAGTCACCTTCCTTTCCATAGGGGCAGAAGTTACCGCAGGTGCCATTCTCGATCATGGCGATATAGCGAAAAATGGGATAGGCCTGGGGTGGGCAAACCGCATTTCCCAAAGTTTTCAGCCGCAGCGCCCGGTCATCCATGCGCTCGGTCATGCGGGGGATTCCTTCCGGTTCGGCGGTCCAGAGGATACGTCCGTCCATCCTTTCGGGAAGCCCATGAGCCATTCCACCCAATCCGGGTTCAGTGCTGCCGTTTCGGACACCGGCTGTTCCTGGGAGATGATCTGCGCCGACAGGTTCCCGTCCTTCTTCGCCGGATCGAAGGCTGATGGCTTCAAGGTTGAGCGGAAACCGTCCGACGCCACCGGGGTCAGATAGAATACCGCCGCCGACAGGCTGAGGCTCCAGATCGCCCCGTTTCGGTTCCTCTTGCGGAATATCCCATTGTCCGACAGGAACACATCCAGGCTTGCCGCGTCCCTGGCGGTGTTGTTGTCGGAGGCAAGGGGTGTGGGAAACATCAGCCGCGACGATAAAAGTTCGCTGGCGCTCATGCCATGCGCCGACACCGCAAGCCGGAAATACGAATGGGAGAACAGCGTATCCCGCTTTTGCCAGGTCAAAGATCGTTTTGTCGAGCCCCATATTGATGAAGCCAGCAACATTTTCCCCAAGCACCCAACGGGGCCGCAGCTCGGTAATAACGCGGCACATTTCCGGCCACAGGTAGCGTTCATCCGCAAAGCCCTTCCGCTTTCCTGCGGTGGAGAAGGGCTGACAGGGAAAGCCGCCTGAGATAACGGTAACTGTTTCAAGTCCTGTTTTTTCAAAAAACGCCTCCTTCGTGAAAGTAGTAATATCCCGGAACCTGGGAACATCCGACCATCGTGCGGAGAGGACGGAGTGCGGAAAATCCGCCCATTCACACTGGCAGACGGTTTCAAACCCGGCAGCCTCCGCCGCCAGGTCCAGACCGCCAATGCCGGAAAACAGGCTCACATGGGTCAGTTTATTCATGGTCCTTCGGCGCACGGAACGGCTCAATCTCACTTTCCAGCTCCGCAAGGACCGCCTCCATATCCGCCGTGACCGCCTTGCTTCTGGCAATCAGCCGGCTCATCACATCAAAGAAGGTTTCGCCCTCCTGTTTTTCTTCCGTATGCAAATAACGGGGATCATTCATGTTCGTTTTCTCCTTTCCCGGTTTCACCAAGTTTTGTTGTCATAATGCTGTAAAGTTCATTGTCCTTCGGGAAGTCATCCACAAAAGGCAGGATCACATTGCCGAAGAAGATCAGCCCCTCGCCGGGGCCTGCGTTGCTGATATGTGCCGCCTGCTGGTTAGAGATATTCAGGCGCTCGCAGAGGATTTTTCTGTCTCCGCTGGCCTGGTTCAGAAGGTACACAAAATCGCTGTTTTCAAAGATATTCTCGATTTCCGGGGAGGAAAGCAGGTCCTTGATGTTCTGCGTGATCCCCGTGGGGATTCCGCCCCATTTGCGAAAGCGTTTCCAAATCTCCACGCTCCAGGAACCAACCTCGCCACGCAGCAGAAGGTGGAACTCGTCCACGAAGTACCAGGTGGATTTGCCCTGATCCCGGTTTTGGGAAACACGGTTCCATACCTGATCCTGGATCACCAGCATACCCAGGCTTTTGAGCTGCTTTCCCAGCTCCTTGATATCGAAGCAGACAATGCGGTTGTTGATATCCACGTTGGTACGGTGGTTAAAAACATTCAAACTGCCATGCACATACAGTTCCAGTGCCGCCGCGATCCGCTGCGCCTCCGGCTCCGGCTGCCGCTTGATCTCGTCATACAAATCTTCCAGCAGCGGCATATTCTCCGGGCGGGGGTCTGCAATATAGGGGCGGTACACGATCCGCACTGCACGGTCAATGACCGTTTTTTCCACTGGCTCCAGACCGTTCCGGCCGCCTGCCGCCAGTTCGCAGAACGACAGAATAAAGTCTGATTTCAGCGCCAGCGGGTTATCATCCTCGCTGTAATTGAGGTTGATATCCATAGGATTCACATACTGCGTACTGGTAGGTGAGATTTTGATGACCTGACCTTCCAGGCGGTTCACCAGCGGAAAATATTCCGCCTCCGGGTCGCAGATCAGAATATCGTCCTTTGTGTTCAGGAACACACCCACGATGGAACGCTTTGCGGAAAAGCTCTTGCCGCTGCCGGGCGTACCTAAGATCATGCCGTTGGGCGTTTTCAGCTTCTTTCGGTCGGCAAGGATCATGTTGCCGGAAGTGGCATTGAGCCCGTAGTAGAGAGCTTCGCCGCCGTGGAAAATCTCCTGTGTGGTGAAGGGAACGAACACCGCCACCGCCGAAGTGGTAAGCCCGCGCTGTATCTTAATGCGGTTGACACCCAGGGGCAGAGCCGACACGAAGCCGTCCTCCTGCTGAAAGTCCAGCCGCACCAGGGAGCAGTTATATTTCTGCGCCACGCTTGCCGCACGGAGAAGGTCATTCTCCAGCTTTTGCTTGTTGTCCGCAAAATTCACCACCAGGAAGGTCATCAGGAACATTCGCTCATTTCTGCTTTGCAGATCACGGAGGATGTTCTTTGCCTCGCCTGCGTAGGTGGCAAGGTCGGTGGGGATGATATCCATATCGAAACCTTCCCGCACCGCCTTTTTCTGCGCGTCGATCTTCATACTGTCAATGTCGGTGATCTTCCGCTTGACCGTTTTGATCGCCTCGTTCTGATCCATGCTGCGGATATGGAGGCTGACAAGCAGCCCGCTGTCCGTATCCAGCAGTTCGGTGAGCATACGGTCATCCATTTCCGGTGCACTGATCTGCAGAAAGGACACGGCACAGAATTTATCCGCCATCGTGAACTTCCGTGCTTCACCGAAGCGGAAGGAAGATGGTGCGATAAAATCCTGAACCGACAGGCCGGAAGGGGCAAGCCAGCTCCATTCAAAGGCAAACCGTTCCCCGTCCGGGTGCAGGATGCCGTGGAGCATTTCCAGCCACTCCTTGCCGCCAAGCTCCTTTGCCAAAGCACCCATGACCTTGAAATGGTTAAGGGCGTCCATGACGATCCGGGAAAATCGTGCCCGTGCGGTTTTACTGTCCCGTGCCTCGATGGTGAGGGTCAGGTACTTTGTTTTGATAAGACCGTTGTTGCCCCGTTCAAGCTGCTTGCGGAGCATTTGCGTGTAAAGCTCACGGATATGGTCAAAGTGATCTCCCTGTGCCGCGATCTCGATACGCTTCACAAAATCCTCCCGGTTCATGCGGCGGCTCACAAGGGAGAGCTGCATCCCGATAGAAGCGTCATGGGCGTTATACATATCGCAGAGGGCTTCAAAGATTGCCGTCTGGTCGTCAGGCTTTGCAAGCTGATAATTCACATCCTCGAACTCGATACACTTCGACCAGGTGTGGTCGTCCAGCTTGCACAGACCGTCCGGGTACATCTGGCGGAACGGTAAGGTGTCCTGTGCGGAATGTACCTTGTCGTCGCCTCTGGCAGTTTCCAAGATACGGCTGATCTCACGCTTTTCTGCGGCGGTCAGCTTTACTGCGGGTTTTGCCGTCTGCCGTGCCTGCGGCTCTGGCTTTCGCTTTCTGAACAATGGCTTTCACCTCCTTTTCCAACTGGTTCTGCCGCTCCAGGGCTGCGTAGAAATTGTTTGTCCGGTAAGGCCGCTCTTTCGTCCGCAGGAACATACAGCGGATGACCTGTCCGGCCACCACTTCCAGGGGTTGGCCGTGCCGCTCATACATGGCGAGCAGAAAGAACGGGAGCATGACGATAATCATGCAGAACGCGGCGGCGCTGTTGCTGGCCGTGCGTCTGAGCAAAAAGAAAAGCGGTACTCCGATGAGTGCCGCCGCTCCGAAACATATAAGCTGCCGTTTGGTAAGCCCAAACAGCACTTTGGATTTTACTTTCGTCAAATCCTTTGGAATGGTTACATACGCCAATTTATCAAGCCTCCTTAATGCGCTCCGAACAGGCTCTTAGAGAGGCTGCCGGTCTTAAACAGGGCGAAGCACAGTAGGACCGTGTAGCCCATGCAGGCCCATATCGCGCCTGAGATATTTCCGTCCGTGGCGATACTCTGTACCAAAACAGAGTAGATTCCCACGCACACCATGATTAGAAATGCCTGGAACGCCAATGCAAACAGGGATTTCAAGTAGTTCTGTCCTGTATGGCTCCAATCCCGGTTTGTCATAGTGGCAAGCGGGATCGGTCCAACGGAAGTCGTCAAATACACCTCGATCATGCGGCCGTAGATGACAAGCATGATACAGATGGAAAGGGCGTTCATGGTAAGTCCTACGAAAAGGGACTGGAACCACAGCCCGAACAGTTCTCCCGTGCCCAGGGCTTCAAGCTGCGCCTCCATATCCGTGATGACGCTGCTGATATCAATGGAGGTATTCCCGATGATGACGCCTGCGCTGCTGTTCACAACGCTTTGCCCCACATCAAAGATACCCATGACAATATTCCATGTGTTTGTCACAATGAGAACGGCACAGAAGGTCTTGAAAATCCACTTGAAGAACATCCAGGTATCTACATCATGCAGATTGTTTTTCTCTGTCACAAGCTGGATCAGCTCATAACACATTACGAATGTCAGGATAACCCCGGCGATTGGAACGATCACCGTTTCAGAGAGGTTTCGGATCATAGAAAAGACGCCGCTGTTCCATGCCAGCGGCGTCTGGCCCACTTCACCGGCGATCTCGCCTACTTTGGTATTGACCGTATCGAACATGCCCGACAGGTTTCCCGTGATTCCCTCGATGAGCAGCCCTCGGAGCCATTCATCGAGTTTGTCGAGTATGCCGCCCATAAGCGATCACCGCCGGACGATCAACCGAACAGGCCGGAGAGCAGAGGTACAAGAGTGATGCCGATGAGGGCGACACCGCCGCCAGCCATCAACTGTTTTATCCCCAATTAGGTGTAAAACTCTGCTCGATGGCGGGCGGCGGCGTAC
>OGZX01002906.1_pt1 | contig 12741 bp, 8 predicted proteins | sample 1576881 | NCBI WGS metagenome assembly OGZX01 (sample SAMEA3541542, study PRJEB24748) | human gut metagenome | biome: human gut; feature: human-associated habitat; material: faeces | place: China | collected 2012
CTGTCATGGCGTATCCATCACTCATGAACTGTTCCAGATAGCCAAGATCTCTTTTCACGTAGCCAAGCTGTCTGCGGAGTGCGCTGCGGATTTTCTTTGCCGTGTGCTTTCTGCTCTTGGCAAATGCAAGATACTCTTTTCTGGCACGTTTGCGGTATCTTCTTGGCAACTTAAGACCATAACATTTACAAAAACAGTAAATCATGTTTTCCAGCTTTTCTCTTGCTTCGTTCAAAAGCGAGATGTCCTGCGGATAACGTATGTTTGCAGGTGCGCAGGTTGCATCAAGTGTCAGAGTCCCTTTGTTTGTATCTTCTTTTGCAGTACCATCATCACCGGATTTTCCTACGGATGGAGGAGTATGGTCATCTTTGTCATCCTCCTTGTGAGCAAGAAGATACTCATTTACTTCCATCAGCATATCTGCTGAAATGCGTTTACGGAAAAGAACCAGTGTACTTGCATCAAACGGAGCTTCTTCCCGAAAACCGGGAAGCCCGATAAAGTATTGCAGATACGGATTCTCAGCGATCTGTTCCACAAGCTCACGGTCGGAAAATTGGAACTTGGTCTGGATGATCAGGGCTCCTAATGCCATGCGAAGAGGCTTGGCAACATTACCCGTATCACTTGGAAACAGCTTGGCATATTTTACTTCGAATTCATCCCATGGGATTCGGTCAGCCAGTCTGACCCAGCGGTTATCCGGATTCATGTGGAGTCCCATAGGTTGGTTGAAATCGAGGAATGAATGCTGTAACTTGTCGATCGGTTTGTACATTGTTTTAGCCCCTTTATACTTAAAATCTGTAAGAAAACTGCAAGAAAAACGATTTGTTTTTGTCAAAATCCTTGCAATCATTATACCAGAAAATGGGGCAAAAGTCAGTAAAATCAAGTGTTTTCAGTTTGCTCAGCAGACACTAAATAGAGAAGTAATTCACAGAAGTGCTTCTTGGAAGAAATTAAAATTATTAGAAACTAGAAGAAGTTTATTAACAGAAAGGGGAATGCAAGGGGTTGGAATTGCTGAGTATTTTATGAAAAAACGAAAGGGATGGTTAGGGATAAACGGAAAATGAAAGGAAAAAGAGTGCTTGCAGGCATTCTGCTTGCGGGATTTTTAGCAGTCACCCTGGCAGGGTGTAAAAACACAGATAACACGAAAGAAGAACCAGAAAAGCCTGTTATTACCCTTGGCAGCGATAACTATCCACCATACAACTATCTGAATGAAGATGGTGTACCGACGGGTATAGATGTAGAATTGGCTACGGAAGCATTCAAAAGAATGGGATATCAGGTGGAGGTTGTCCAGATCAACTGGGAGAAGAAAAAAGAACTGGTGGAGAGCGGAGAGATTGACTGTATCATGGGATGTTTTTCCATGGAAGGACGCCTTGACGATTACCGCTGGGCGGGACCGTACATAGCAAGCCGTCAGGTGGTCGCTGTAAATGAGAACAGTGATATCTATAAACTGAGTGACCTGGCGGGAAAGAACCTGGCTGTCCAGTCCACAACCAAACCGGAAGGCATCTTTCTGAACCGGACGGATGAGAGAATCCCAAAGCTGGGAAATCTGATCAGCCTTGGACACAGGGAACTGATCTATACATTTCTGGGAAAAGGGTATGTAGATGCAGTCGCCGCACATGAGGAATCTATTGTTCAGTATATGAAGGATTATGACGCAAGCTTTCGTATACTGGAAGAACCTTTGATGATCACCGGAATAGGTGTTGCTTTTGCAAAAGATGATGACAGAGGAATCTGTGAGCAGATGGATCGGACACTGGAAGAGATGCGTCAGGATGGCACATCCCTGAAAATCATTGAAAAATATCTGGATGATCCGGAAAAGTATCTGGAGGTGGATGATCTTGGATATTAAGAGAAAGAAAAAAGAAAAACGAATCCAGCTGTTCGGTGGTCTGATTGGAATCTGTGTGGCTGTAGTTTCTCTGTTTTATTTCTTTCATACGGAGAAAGCGGAAGCAGAGAAAAGAATGGTAGAGATTGTAAATTATGTCAAAGTGCAGTGTTCCACCTACACCCATTATAATGAATCTTCGGAATCCAAAAGTCTCCTCCGTGCGATTGAAAGTGCCAGACAGATGAGTACGAATATCGATATGGAAATAGAAAACGGCGGTCATCTGAGCCAGGAGTTCCTGAAAGAAAATCTTCAGACTCTCTGGGTGGATGGTATCCTTGTGCTGGATGCAGTTGGAAAGACGGACTGCGAATACAGCATGGATGAGTCTCTGACCGGTGAGATTACGGCATATCTGCAAAAAGACATTATCATGGATTTTGCCGGATATGAAGAAAGATCTTATTCGGAACGGTTTACCAGGGAAGACGGATCCTATATTGATATTGCAGCCTGTGCCAGAAAAGATGCACCGGGTATTGTGGCAATCTACTATTACACACCTCCTGAATTTGCCAGAAACTATACACTGACGATACAAGGGCTTTTAAATGGTTATAGTATCCAGAAAGATGGAACGATTATTGTTGCAGACGATGGGATTGTTGTTGCCAGCAATGATGAGAGTCTGTTGGGACAGAATACAGCCGATAACGAAGTTGTTCAGGCAATGAAAAAGCATACAGACAGTCAGCACATTTATCATTTGAGGAAGGAAGGAACCGGATGTTATGGAGTCATGCTGAAGCAGAGGGATTATTATATCTATGAGTATCTTCCGGATATGGAAGTGTTCCGTAACCTTCCGTTAAGTGTGATAAGCGTTATTTTTCTTTATTTTCTGATATTTAGTATATTCTGGTTCTGGGCATACAGAACCAATCTGGCGCATCAGAAACAGGAACAGGAAAAAGATGAAAAATATAAAGCAGAACTATTGATTGCGGCAAAAAAGGCAGAAGCCGCCAATGAGGCAAAAACTGAGTTTCTTCAGCGGATGAGCCATGATATCCGGACTCCGATCAATGGAATCTGCGGCATGGTTAATATGGCAGACCATTATGCAGATGATATGGAGAAACAGACGGAATACAGGACAAAAATTAAAGAGGCATCCAATCTGTTGCTGGAACTGGCAAATGATGTTCTGGATATGAGTAGGCTGGAGTCGGGAGAAGTCGTTATGGAAGAAATTCCATTCAATCTAAGTAGTATTTTCAAAGAAGTGCTTATTGTGATCAAGCAGATTGCCGCAGAACAGAATATCCGAATTGTATGGGAGAAAAAAGAAATCATACACCGAGAGCTTATCGGAAGTCCGGGGCATGTGAAACGGGTGATGATGAATATCCTGTCGAATGCAGTGAAATATAACAGAGCAAACGGGTATATCTATCTCAGCTGCCGGGAAATTCCATCAGAGCAGACAGAAATGCCGACGATGGAATTTGTCTGCAGGGATACCGGAATCGGAATGACTGAGGAATTTCAGAAATATGTTTTTGAGCCTTTTGCACAGGAACATACAGGAAGCCGTACAAAATTTGCCGGAACAGGCTTGGGAATGGCGATTTCAAAGAAGCTGGTTGAGAAAATGGGCGGAACAATTAACCTTGAAAGTGAAAAGGGTGTAGGGACTACATTTGTGATCCGGGTTCCATTTCGGATTAATACAGACAGGAGCGGCAAAGTTGAAATCGAAAAAAAATCAGAAGTTTCTATACGGGGACTGCATATTCTTCTGGCAGAAGATAATGAGTTGAATATGGAAATTTCTGAATTTGTGCTTCGAAATGAAGGTGCTGACGTGACCAAAGCATGGAATGGGCAGGAAGCTGTTGAACGATTCAGAAAAAGCAGAGTTGGTGAATTTAATGTCATTCTTATGGATATTATGATGCCGGTCAAGAATGGATATGAAGCAGCAAGACTGATCCGGTCTTTGGACAGAGAGGATGCAAAAACAATACCGATTATTGCAATGACAGCAAATGCCTTTACAGAGGACAGAATAAGAGCAAAAGAAGCAGGGATGGATGAGCATGTTGCGAAGCCTGTTGATGCAGAATTACTGATAAAAGTAATTCATAACTTGGCAGGTATTTGAACGCAGATAAGCATTCCCCCGCTTTACAATTTAAAGGAAGGTGGAAAATCGTGATTTACATCACAGGAGATACCCACGGGAAGTTTGAGCGGATTGAGCAGTTTTGCGGCAAATTCAAAACAAGCCGTGAGGATATTTTGATTATTCTTGGGGACGCAGGTATTAATTTCTTTGGATGGGTAAAAGACCATGTAAAGAAAGAGTTTCTGGAAACCTTACCAATTACATTTTTTGTGTTCATGGAAATCATGAGCAGAGACCGCAGACAATAGAAAGCTATCGGGAAAAATTATGGCGTGGCGGTGTGGTTTATTATGAAGAGGAGTATCCGGATCTGCTTTTTGCAAAGGATGGAGAAGTTTTTGATTTTAATGGAAAGCAGACTATTGTAACGGGCGGTGCATATAGTGTTGATAGAATGTACCGATTGATTCATGGGTATGGCTGGTGGCCGAATGAACAGCCTTCTGAGGAAATCAAGCAGAACGTGGAACAGAAATTGGATGAACTTAGCTGGAATGTGGATGTAGTGTTAAGCCATACCGTACCGTTAAAATATGAACCGACGGAAGTCTTTTTGGAAGGATTAGACCAGAGCAAGGTGGATAGAACAACAGAGGAATGGTTGGATAAAATTGAGGATAGACTTAATTATCAGAAATGGTACTGCGGTCATTATCACACCGAAAAAAAGGTGGATAAGATAGAAATTATGTTTGAAAATATTAAAAAATTTTTAGAATAGGAAGAAAGAAAAGCTGGATTTTTATTGCTGAAAATGATAAAATGAAATAATGTTTCGGGATGGCATATCTCAGTCGGAAGCCTGGCTTTCGACTTGAATTTCATGGAGGTGCAAAATTATGAAACCTGTGTATTTGTCAATTCTGCAAAAAGAAACCGGCACACGCATCAAGACACTTCTTAAAGAAAAGGGATACACTGTGAAAGATATTCAAGAAGCAATGGGATTTGAATATCCACAGGCCATTTATAAATGGCTCTCAGGAAATTCCCTGCCAACTCTGGATAACTTTGTTATTTTAAGCAGAGTATTAAATACCCGTATAGAAGATATCCTCGTCATTGACGAGGATATTGTTTTTTATCTACTATAGAGCAGAAAATCCTATCCGACGAGTCGGTTGGGGGTTTCTGCTCATTTTTTTTGTGCCCGAACACAAAAAAAGAAATTTCATTCTAGTTCCGAATTTGACAAAATCAGCGATGGAATCAATCAAAAAGGACGAGCCGAAAAAGAAACAGATTGTTATAATGAAGTCAAAATTAGACAGATACAGTCTGCGTATAGGCAGGATAAAACTCTATGCAGAAGGGAAGAAAAGACTATGAAGAATCGAAAAACGCAGTTTCAAAAGCTTGGAATTGCAGTATTCGTGATTGCAGTCACAGGAATTGCCACGTGTGCCGTCCAATACAATAATCACAAGCAATTCGATTTAACGGTTGGAGAACATTCGATTGGTAAAGAGGAATATCTAAATTGTATGAAATCCGTAGAGTATGATACCAAAATGCAGATTCAACAAGATTACAATGCAATTTATGAAGAAGATTTCTGGGAAAAAGAGTATGATGACAAACACGGTTATGAAATTTTAGCGGAAAATACCGTAGAGCAGCTGAAATATATTCATGCGGTGTATGATCTTGCAAAAGAATGCGGGGATGTATCCGACAGCAGCTATGAAGCTTTGGAGCAGCGTTGGAAGGACGAAAACGCAGAACGAAGCGAAAAAGTTGCAAAAGGCGAAGTAATTTATGGACTCAAGGAATATACATTCCAGCTATATTTGGATTATGAAATCAGTACCTTGAAGGAACAATACTGCAATGATCTCACTCGTGAGGGGATGGAGCTGACAGAAGCCGAGATTTTAGAATGTTATGAAAGTCGAGACTGGATTTTTGGAGGCAGCGAGGAAAATGCGGATCTCGAAACCGCAAGAATTGCAGTCGAAAGGGAAGTGCGTGAACAAAAGTATGATGAAAAGATCGCACAGCTTGAAAATGATTCTCAAGTAAACGGAGATATGGAGCAAGTCAGCCGGTTTACTTTGAAGAATATAGAATAATATGGAAGGAGTAACAACATGAGAAAAAAATGGATGAGTAGTACTCTGGCGCTGGTACTTGCCGGAACAACAGTGGCATCAATGATGCCGGCAGTTCCTGTTAGTGCAAAGGGAGCAGAAGCTGCATCAGGAACAACGTATTATGTTGATTCAAAAAAAGGAAAAGATAGCAACGCAGGAACTTCAGAAAGCGAAGCATTTCAGACATTGGATAAGGTAAATGAGCTTGACCTTAACCCGGGGGATACCATTCTTCTGAAAAAAGGCTCTGTATTTGAAGATCAGGCGCTTAAATTTACAAAAGAAGATAGTGGTACAGCAGAAGCTCCGGTAAAAGTATCTACTTACGGAGAAGGAGACAGACCACAGATTAATACAAACGGTCATGGATTATGGGAGTTAAACTATGGTACTCCGCTGGATAACCAGAATCATAAATGGAAAGGTACTGTATCTTCCAGTATTTTGATTGAAGATGCTGAATACCTTGAAATCGAAGGACTTGAGCTGACAAATGACAGAAACAGTGCAACCGATACCGAAAAAGATAAAGCATATAATGATGCATATGCAATGGATCGAACCGGTGTTGCCGGAGTTGCAAAAGACAATGGAACCGTAGATCATATCGTATTAAATGATCTTTACATTCACAACGTAACAGGTAACGTTTATAACAAACACATGACAAACGGTGGTATCTATTTTATCGTTGCAAAGCCAACAAATGAAGGAGAAACCGGAATCGCAAGATACAATGATGTCCAGATTAGAAACTGTTCCCTGGATACAGTAAATCGTTGGGGAATCGCAGTAGGATACACTTATCAGTGGAGACAGTTCACAACAGGTGCATTATCCGATGCAGTGATGGACAAATATGCGTCCTCTAATGTGGTAATTGAGAACAACTACTTAAATCATGTAGGTGGTGATGCAATCACAACAATGTATCTTGACAGACCGTTGATTCAGTATAATGTATCTGAGAATGGTTCAGAGCAGATTAATACTACTGATTATTCACAGCAGCAGCCAAGACTGGATGCAAATGGTAATGAAATCGGAAAACAGAATGTTGGGGCAGGACGTGTGGCAGCAGGTATCTGGCCATGGAAATGTAAAAATGCGATTTTCCAGTATAATGAATGTTTTACAACATTGAATGCATCAAAAGGAAATGGCGATGGACAGCCATGGGATGCTGACTATGGCGATGGAACAAACTATCAGTACAACTACAGCCATGGAAATACTGCAAGTACAATTATGTTCTGTGGTCCGGAATCTATCAATAATACATTCCGTTATAACATCAGCCAGAATGAAGATATGGGACCTTTAGACCCGGCAGGAAACTCCGGAAACTGTCAGGTTTACAACAACACATTCTATATTAAAGAAGGAATCAATACAATCTGGCACTATACTCATGGTAATGGTGGTCCGGTAGATATTGAAAATAATATCTTCTACTTTGCAGGAAAAACACCGGCTACAGTAAGTAACTGGAACATCAACGGAAATAAAACTTACAGCAATAACTTATACTACAATGTAAGTACTTATCCAAACGATGCAGCTGCTGTAAAAGTAAATGAAGGTACAAAAGTACTTGTTGATGCAGGTTCCGGTCCGGATTCTGTAGCAGCAAATAAAAAAGCAAGAACACATGAAGATCCAAATGCAAAGACCGTATTCGATGGATACAAACTTGCAGAAAACTCTCCGGCAATCAATGCTGGTAAAGTAGTGGTTGATAGAAATGGTTATACAATCGATCACGATTTCTTCGGACATGCAATCACAGCAGTACCGGAAATCGGAGCAGCAGAAAGTGATGCAGTAGCAGCACTTGTACTGAGATCCAATGTGTATACTGTTTCCGGAACAAACGTAAGTGATCTTCCGAAAAACACAACCGTAGCAGATTTCCTTAACAACGTTATCGTAGATGCAGGCGTTAAAGTTACCATTAAAAATGGTGAAAACGTACTTGGCGATTCCGATATCGTAAAAGGCGGAGCCACTATCGTGCTTTCTTATGAAGGAATGGAAGATGTAACTTATACAGTAGTTGCAAGTTCTGATAAAGAACTGAAAGATTGTTATTATGAAGTAAAAGGCACAAACCTGAGTGTTCCTTACACAGAAAACAATCCGGCTACCGTAAAAGAAGTGAAAGCAAATATCACTGTAGCAGATACCGCAACTGTTTCCGTATTAAACGGAGAAACAGAGCTGGAAGATGGCGCTGCAGTAGAAGAGGGAATGACACTTCGCATTACTGCAGAAGACGGAACTAAAAATGACTATACAGTGAAACAGAAAAATACATACAACTGGACATTAGATTATGTTGGAAGACAGCAGGGAAATGTATGGTTTGGACAGATGAAGAGAGGCGACGGCGACTGGGCAAATATGACCACATATGATAGTGATGGATGGCCAAACTGGGCAGTAAACACTTATTATGGTCCAGGTCTTGATGCACCACAGGGTACAGTGACCACAACAAATCCAGCCGTACACGGTCTGCTTTCTACACCGCCAAACTCCGACATTGTAACTGCAATGGCATATCGAGTACCGAAGAGCGGAACCGTTACATTCAACGTAAAAGATGATGAACCATATCTTCGTCAGTCTGGAAATGCAAACGGAACTGTTACCTTAAGTCTCTTTGTAAATGGCACAGAGAAGAAGAGTGTAACGCTTGTAAATAGTAAAGAGAAAGTGGGAGACTGGGAAAAAGCGGAAGAGCTTGAAGTAGCTCAAGGCGATATGATCCGTGTCGTAGCAAAAAATAGCGGAAACCCAAGCAAACCATCTGCGCATATCACACCGATTATTACATATGTAGACAAAGCAGTAGCAGATACCGAAGCACCAAGTGTTCCGGCAGATGTAAAAGCAACAGATGTAACTGAGACAACAGCTAAGCTTACATGGAGCGAAGCAACCGACAATGTAGGTGTAGCAGGATACAACGTATATGTAAATGAAGCAAAAGTAAATGACACACTTGTAACAGGTACTGAATACAGTTTAACAGACCTTACCGCAGCTACAGAGTACAGTGTAACTGTAACAGCAGTGGATGCTGCAGAAAATGAATCTGCAAAATCCGAAGCAGTGGTATTTACAACAGAAGCAGAAAAAGATACCGAAGCACCAACTGCACCAACAGAAGTAAAAGCAACCGAAGTAACTGAAACAACTGCAAAAGTTACATGGAGCGAAGCAACCGATAATGTAGGCGTAGTTGGATATAACGTATACTTAAATGAAACAAAAGTAAATGACACACTTGTAACAGGTACCGAATATGCTTTAACTGAGCTTACAGAGGCAACCGAATACGCAGTGAGAGTAACTGCAGTGGACGCAGCAGAAAATGAGTCTGCAAGATCCGAAGCTGCTACATTTACTACACTGAAAAAAGAGGAACCAAAAGATACCGAAGCACCAAGTGTTCCAACAGCTGTAGCAGCAGCTGACATTACACAGACAACTGCAAAAGTCACATGGGATGCATCTACTGATAATGTAGGCGTAGTAGGATACAATGTATATGTAAACGAAGCAAAAGTAAATGCTTCCCCGGTAACTGTTACAGAGTATGACTTAACCGGACTTACAGAGGCAACCGAATACACAGTAAGAGTAACCGCAGTGGACGCAGCAGAAAATGAATCTGCAAGATCCGAAGCTGTTACATTTACCACATTAGAAGCAGAAGAAGAAACAGATACCGAAGCACCAACTGCACCAGCAGAAGTAAAAGCAACCGAAGTAACCGAAACAACAGCTAAGCTTACATGGAACGAAGCAACCGACAATGTAGGTGTAGCAGGATACAACGTATATGTAAATGAAGCAAAAGTAAATGAGGAGCTTGTAGCAGGTACTGAATTTGCACTGACAGACCTTACAGAAGCAACCGAATATACAGTAAGAGTAAGCGCAGTCGATGCAGCAGGAAATGAATCTGCAAGATCTGAAGCAACTACATTTACTACATTAGAAAGTGAAAAACCGGCTCCGGAAAAACCAGCCGCTCCTACTAATGTAAAAATCTCTGAAATTAAACATACGAAAGCACTTGTTACTTGGGATTCGGTTCTCGCAAGAGCAGCAGTAGAAGGATATAATGTATATCTGGATGGTGAAAAAGTAAATGCGACACCGGTAAAAGAAACAAGATATGAGCTGACCGGTCTTAAAGTAGGTACGAAGTATAATGTTGCTGTAACTGCAGTAAATGAAGAGGGTACTGAGTCTGAGATCACAGAAGAAGTAGAAGAAACATTTATAACCATGGCAGATATGGAAAAACTGAATAACACTGTAGAAGATGCAAAGAAAGCATTGGAAGAGAAAGAAAAATATACAGAAGAATCTCTGAAAAAACTGCAGGAAGTTTATAAACAGTATCAGGACGTATTGAACGGTGAGAATGTAACTCAGGAGCAGGTAGACGAAGCAAATGCAGCAATCGAGAAAGCCTTCAAAGATCTGAAAGTAAAAGAAACAGCGGATGATAAGAAGGATGACAACAAAAAACCAGCAGCAGGTGGTGGAAGTACAGGTAGCGGAAGCACAGGTGGCGGAAGTACAGGTAGCGGAACTACAGGTTCCGGTTCTGCTGGAAAAGGAAGCAGCTCTATCACTTCTCCGAAAACAGGAGATACAATGAACGTAGCAGCATGGGCACTTGCATTTGCAGCGTCTGCAGCGGCAGCAGGAACTGTTGTAGTAAAACGTAAAAAAGAAGACTAAATTTAAAAAGCAATAAAGGAAAATAAAGTAGGCAGGAGTGAAGATGGTTCGCTCCTGCCTGTTTTGTATTAGATATTATTTTGAAACAGTTTTTCGATATTGTGAAGGGGTCTCATTAATTACATTCATAAAGACCTTTGAATAATGTTGCGAGTCTTTAAATCCAACCTGCAGCGCAATTTCTGTCAAAGTTAAATTGGTATTTTGCATTAGTTCAATTGAACAGTTAATGCGATAAATATTAATATAGTTTGAGAGAGTCACACCCATATAGCTTTTAAAAATCTTGCTTAAATAGCGGACCGAAATTTGCAACTGTATTGCGATGTCTTCTTGTAAGATTTTGGTAGTATAATGATCGTGAATATAATTCAGTGCATAAGCGACATAGCTGTTTTGTAGCTGTGGTTCTTTGTACTCATGCACCGGTTCGGTATGATCGAGAATGTAAAGCATCAAATTCATCAGTGCAACATTTACGTTTGCTGCGGTAAACAGACTCTCAGAAGCAGTATACAGATCAATCAATTTTTGAAGCTGCTCGTCAATCGTCGCATCCGAACGCAGTCGATAATAAAAATGGGAAGAGAATAACACCGCATGAAGCAATGTGATCGGAAAAATCCCATCATTATCAAGGATAATCGTTGAAAATAGATCCGGATCAAAATGAATATGCTGGAATTCACAGTCTGAGGTATCGTTCAGATAAAAGGAATGTACCACATCAGGAAGGATCATGACAAAGTCCCCTTCTGTGAAGTGGAGTGTTTCGGACTGAATATCCATATAACATTCGCCGGAAAGAATTCGATAAATTTCAATATTCGTATGTAAGTGACGAATAAAGTTGTAACCGGCTTTGCGATATTCGATAACGGCTCCAGACAAAATAGAATCAGATAATGTAATTTTCGCGGAGACGTTTGAAGTTTGATGAATCAGTGTGTTATTGGAGTGAGCTGAGGGAATTGATATTGTCTGTACAGCGTTTTTCTTTTTCATGTGTAAAAGCCTCCAAATATAAGTAAAATTAACAAACACTAAGTATCATTATAACAGAAAAGTAGAGAAAGTATACTAAAAAAGCTAAAAAAATCGTTCTTAAATGCAGAAAAATAGCCTAACGAAGCTGCAAAGCGTAATTTGCCTTGCACTTGTTAGGATTTTTTTACTTTGAGTGCAGTTTACGATATTGTCTGGGTGACATGCCAACCTTCTTCTGGAAGTTCTGTGAGAAATAAGATTGAGATGAAAAGCCGACACTGGAAGCAACCTGCGTTACCGACAAATTCGAAGAAGTCAACAGTTCTTTGCTCGCTTCAAGTCTTCGGTTGGTTAAATAGTTAATCGGAGATTGTCCGATACATTCTGTAAATGAGTGTGCCAGATAAAATTTATTGATATGTGTAATTTCTGCTAAAGAATCTAACGTAATATTCTGGGAATAGTTGATATCAATATAACGTTTAGCAAGCGCGCATTCCTTGGAAAGCCGGAAAGAAGAGTCTGAGATTACAGACAAGTTTTGCTTTCGCGCAATATAGACTAAAAGCACTTGAAGTAATCCATGACAGACCTTTTCAAATCCAGATTTTTTATCCTGGAACTCCCGCATCATGAGTTGTGCGAAGTTAATAAACTGATTTTTGTCGGAACCATAGCTATAGAAGCTATAGCCTTGAGTACCATCTTGGTCCGGGTCATTAAATGAGAAGGCAAGACCTTCGAGACGGTTGTTCTTTTGTCCCAACAAAAACCAGATGACACGATAGAGATCGACTTAGACTTAGATGAGCTGGATGCAACCAGTGCAG
>OGZX01002931.1_pt1 | contig 12632 bp, 9 predicted proteins | sample 1576881 | NCBI WGS metagenome assembly OGZX01 (sample SAMEA3541542, study PRJEB24748) | human gut metagenome | biome: human gut; feature: human-associated habitat; material: faeces | place: China | collected 2012
TGATGTTCTTAATGACCTTCCTTTTTATAGGTATAGGTCTAGTGACAGCGCAAACATCCAGAGTTACCGGTTTGGTTACTTCTGAAGAAGATGGACAACCTGTCGTAGGTGCTTCAATATTGGTGAATGGCACTACCCTTGGTACTATCACTGATATTGACGGTAAGTTTACAATCGCAAATGTACCAAGTTCTGCTAAGACTTATTGATCTTTTTTCTTCCTGTTTTTTCGTGTTTTCTTCTTCTATCTTATTGTTTTTCAGTTGTTTTGTTTCTATTTTCGCAAATTGTCCGGTTCTTCCGGTTTCTTTTATTGAAATTTCCTTTATCTGTTCTTGTTTATTTAGTAGTCTCTTTTTCTCATTGATTTTGAGATGGGGGGTAATATTCTACCCGAATTTTTAATGAATTTCCCAGTGTTTTCACTATTATTTCAACTATCTTCGGCTTTGAATAAAAATATGTTTGATGACGTTTTAATATCTGTGTTTTAAGGGTTATAAATTAAATGCTATAGTCTGACAGTGATTGGAGTTATGACTTATAGTAAAGAAGAATGCAAGATACTGTAATAATAACTTGTACGACACCCGGGTCTCATACAACTCAATTCTGCTAAATGAAATAGATACAGAGCTATACTATATTTATTTGTACTAGAACAAATTTAATTCATATCTCTACAAAATGCGATTTTCCAGTTTACGTTGTTTTACTCTGCCATGATAACTTCGACATCATAACCTATGAAAAGACCGCTCTCTATGACACCGGTAATGGTTTTGAGTTGTTCTTCGAGCGAAGAATCAATATAGTTAAAACGGGTGTCGAGGATGAAATTCCCATTTTCTGTAAAGACAGGCCCGTCTTTGCCGTGGGCTGGACGCAGGACGATTTCTGATGCACCCAGTCGTTGCAGCTCATGCTCTACATAAGTTAGTGAGTCCGGAAAGACCTCTACCGGAATGGGAAATTTATTTCCCAACTGATTGACGCGCTTGCTGGGGTCGATGATGATGAATGTTTTGCGGCTGCTTCTAATGAGCAGTTTTTCTTTGAACATAGCTCCGCCACGTCCTTTAATCAAGTTTCGCTGCGGGTCTACTTCGTCCGCTCCGTCAAATGTCCAGTCGGGGCGCTTGTTCCAGAGGGTAGTTTGTGGGATGCCTAGCTGTATGCAAGTCATCGAGATTTCTTGAGAGGCGGGAATCACTTCAATATGCAAGTGCTCTTCACGAATCCGTCGCGCCAGTTCGAGCAGAGTTAGATAGACTGTAGAGCCGGAGCCGGCTCCTATCACATCTCCGTCTTTTGCCGTGGCGGCAATTTCACGGGCTACGTGTTCTTTGGCTTCCCGGTTGATAATGGAGTCCGACCATTGCAGGTGCTTTATAAGATGATTTTCCCAGTCCATAAATTTATGCTTTATAATTGTTTTAAATTACTCTTTTATATATAACGAATTGGCGAATCTGTTTGTTTGTTTCAACTTTAGAGAGAGGCTTTAGAGATAATTCGGATCAGGCAACAATCATTGTTGGTATATGCTATAAGTGGACGTAAGCCCTCCGATTGACGTAGAAAAGATAGTGACGGTATCATTGTCATATAGCGTCGCTATTTGTATCGGATAGCGTCACTATCTTTTAGCAGGGAACTCGCCAACAACAATTTTTACTTGGTCCGATCATTCAATCATTTAAATAGTTAATAAACGATTCGTTAATTTTTAACTTTATTGCGTTAAACGTTAACGAACCTCTGCTTTTTATTAAACCGTGTTATAAGTTAGGCTGCTTTGCCCTGAAAATTTGGAGATAACCGAAAAGTCCGTATCTTTGTACTGTGTTTTTCATAGTATTAGATTTAAGGTTAACAAAGATTGGCTGTCTGGGATAGATAGCCTTTTTTTTGTCCCTACTATTCCTTATAGAATCAGCCAGATGGCAATGATATGCCCGATGCTGCCTCCCAGACAAAACAAGTGGAAAGTGGCATGCATATATGGTTTGCGCAACGAATAAAAAACAGCTCCCACGATATACGAAACTCCTCCGCCAATCAGCCACCAGAAAGCGGTAGTGGCTTCCAGTTCTCCCAGATGGTCTAACAAAGGTTTCATGGCTACCAATATACAGGCGCCCATCCCTACGTAACAAGCCGTTTCGAGATTGCTATGTTCTTTCAGTTTTTTGAAGCTAAGAATGAAACCGGCGATAGCCGATAGCCAGACGAAAGCGAAAATTCCCCATCCCCATCCGCCGGCATGCCGCAGAACGAGCAGGGTAAAAGGAGTGTAGGTTCCGGCAATGTGCAAATAGATAGCTCCATGATCGAATTTACGGAGCAGCTCTTTCAGCTTTCCCGGACGACTGCCGTGATACCACGTAGAGCTGACATAAGAAGAAAGCATCCCCGCCAAGTAGACAGATACACAAGCAACTGCCCACTGCGGCTCTATATTTTTGGAAGCCTTTTCCAATAACAAATATCCGGCCACGATTCCAAGCAGAATACCTATTCCATGGCTAAGGGTATTTGCCCATTCTTCTATATTATTGTATCGTTTGTTCTTCAATGTTTCTTTTTTTGAATTGTTAAGTCACAAAAAATATTGAGTCGCAAAGATACTTTATTTTCCGTAAAGCGTTTCCCTCCTTATTCTTTTTTTAAAATGATTTTTCCTCCATATTGTCCTGCCACTTGCTTGCGGAAATCAATGAATGCCGCATATTCATCCGGACTGTAAACCCCTTTGCGCATAAACAATCGGTGAGTGATGTAGATTTCCTTATCTTTCACCTGAATACCGGAATGGAAACTGCCGAACTTGCTTTTCACGTCAAGCGGTTTCGGAAGTCCTTCGATTACATATCCTTCCGGCAGTTGGATGCGGATGCTGTCGGTATCTGTGTATCCGTAGTTGATGTAAATGGGATAGGTGCGCTTCGTCACAGGAGGAACACTGAATTCTTTTCGGAACACATTGGTGGGGATAAACAGACGGTTGCCCGTTTTATGCCCGTATTGATTGCTGGTGGCAGTGTAGTCGAAGGTGATAGACGGATTGGCCTCCTTGCACTCGCTGATTTGCAGGTTCTGAATATCGGCTTGGGATAAGTTGATGCTTGAACGGATGCGGTCTTTCTGTTTGTTAGGCTCCAGATAAACGATGCCTGCTTCATTCTCATATTGGAAAATCCGGGAGATTTCGTTCACCTCTATCCGTGCCTCGGCTGTGGGGGAGAGGGTGATGTTGGCAACGATGTGCTGCGTGTTCAGCGAGTCGGGATAGGTGGGTAGGCGATACATCTGGCCGCCGGTCGGTTCGATGAGTAAGGCGTCGTGTCCCGCAATGTCTTGGTGGACATAACCGAAGGGAAGCGATGGGTTTGTACATTCCAGCCAGAGGGTGTCTTGGGGAAGTGGAACTTGCAGGATGACGTGATTCATCTGGTTGGCACTGGAGAAGTCCGGTAGCAAACGCTCGTTGGTGGTGCTGATGACTGTATAAGTGGAAGCAATTCCCAACTCTTTCAGCATGGCGCGGGTGTAATTGGACAATCCTTTACAGTCGCCGAACCCCGTGCGACAAACATCGGCGGCGGCAATGGGTTGTAAACCTCCGATGCCTAGTTGGATGCTCACGTAACGGGTGGTTTTGGCCAGATAGTCGTAGATTGCTTTCACCTTGTCCCGGTCGGTAGTGCAGCTGGCTGTCAGTTCGTGCAGCTTGGCGCGGAAAGGTTCGGTGAGCAGGTCGCGTCCGTTGAGCAGTTGGTATTGCCATTCTCCGTACTTTTGCCAGCTGCTCATATCGCCTTCCGACTTGTCGTACTTGAAAGCGGAGGGAGCAAAGTAGACACGTGGAAATAGCTCGGCGAAATCCGGACCGAAAGGTTTTTTGATGATGGGAGAGAGCTTGGAAGCGGTGGCTTCGATCACTTGCTGCCCGTCGGCTCCGGTGGACTCCTTCACTTCGATTCCTTTTCCCTGCGTGTTCAGTTCGCGGTATCTGCATCCTTGTCCTGCGGGCAGCTCGATCCGGTAAGTCGCTTTCTCCACTCCCTGGTTAAATTCTGCCTGCGGGACAAAAGGGAGATAACCGATCAGTCCGTTGTTGCATTTCATTTCCCATTCGTATTTCACTGTGAAAGGGAAAGAAGGATGATTACATTCGTAATAATAAAAATAATCGTCCGTGGTAAGCGAAGAGCTGTATTCACTTTTCTGTAGTTCGGATTTCTTTATCTTACGTACACTTTGTCCGGTGGCATTGAGGATTTCTCCGGAGAATTTTTGCAAAGAACGGAACATGTCACATCCGCAGAAGAAACGGGCTGCCTCCAATCCTTTACGGTTGAGGACGCTGATTGTCAGGCTTTCTTTTTCTATGGATTGAGTCATGGATTTGCAGAGAACCTCTGTGCGTGCTTCCACGATGATGGAATTGGCATCCTTGAAAATATCCTGTGCACATACTGTTTGTGTGTGCAGACTTAGGCAGAGAATGGCACAGGACAGGCTGAATGCCCGATGTGTCATTTGCTTCAGGATGAGATAGCTGGAACGGATCATCGGTATAGATAGGTAAAGTTTATATTTTCTTGAGTACGATCAGTGCGTTGTTTTTCTCGATCACTTTGGTCCACAGTTCTTGTAGTTGTTTATATTGTTCGGAAAGGAATATATATCCCTTTAAGTGGAATACATAATTGAGCAGGATTGTGTTTCCCTGTTTCTGAATCATATATTTGCATTGCAGGCCGTCTCCTTCCGACCGGATGACTTGTGGTTGGGGCGTTTCTTCCACTTCGTATCCTTCGGGGAGAGTCAGTGTAGTCAGCATTGTAAACTTGTACGGATAAGGAAATTCAATGGGAAGCACCCGTTCCGTCTGGATAAAAGGATTGCTTTTTAGTTGCGGAAAGAGCATCGGGTTAATATAGAGGTGGCTGTCCGTCTGGTCGGTTTGCAGGACGAAGTCGAATTCTTCTTCTATCAGTGCCCAGTCATTTTCTTGCTTTTTCACTTTCAGGTTGGTGACGGTGAGTTTGTTTTTCTGGCTGGCATTGCTTTCGGGGCTCGAAACGATGCTGTCCTGTTTATGCTTCTCGTTTGCCTGATATTCTACGGCTTCCTGTCCGTAGAGAATGGTGCTGCGATGTCCTTTCACTTGGTTTCCTTCCATGCGGGCCTCAATCTTCATAAAACTTTTGTTGTCGGCAAGAGCCATTACGTTCACCCATTTCTTTTCTTCTTTCTCTTTCGGGGAGAGGATACGCGCTTTGTTTACAGACAGTTCGAGTGGAAGTATATTGAGAGCGGGCACGTCCATGGAGCCGTCTAAAAAGACGTATTTCTGTTTGTTTATGTCGTAGACGGCGACAATGAACGTATTCAGTTTTTGCAGGGAAGGGAAGTTGTAAGGCAGCATGCCCGATGAACGTCGGCTCAAAACTACCGGATAGGCTTCCAGCCCGAAGTCTTTCAGAATGCTGATAAGGATGAAATTCAGGTCGGCGTTGCTGCCGTTTCTTTTGGGAATCACCTTTTCGAGTTCCTTGCTGTAGAGCTGATAGCGTCCGTTCCATGCCATTTTCTTTTTGAGTATCTGAAAGGCGCAGATAATTTTCTCTTCGAAACTCATTTCGCTGTTGTATGCCTGTTTCGTTTCCGGGCGGAATGGGTTGGTGAAGGAAAGGTATTTGCCGAACTGTGTATTTTCCGGTTTCAACAGCTGGTTGTCTACATCTTCCCATTTCTGGCTGTATGGCTTGTATTCGTTGGGGGTAAATTGCGTGCCTTGCAGGTCGAAACTTACTTGCACCTTGTAGTCTTCCGGGCACCAGCAGTAGGGTTCGTCTTGACGGATAGCCGGAAGGTTGCGTGAGGTAAAGGTGGTTTCCTGTGCCGAAACGGTGAAGTCTTTGCTGACTCCGCCTGCACCAGAGCCTTCACGTTCTGTGGCATGAATGGAGGAGTCTCTTTGCTTCACTTGTATGTAGTCCTTTCCCCGGAGTTCGATGTTATAGATAAATACATGAGGGATGGTGATCTTATACTGGTTGTAGAGCATCGGGAGTTCTTCCTGCATCATCCAGTTGTCGATGTGTGAGAAATAGTCGGAGTAGAGTTTGTAGTGATATTCGATGACAGTGCCTTCTTTGACAGCAGGCAGAGAGAATTTTAGCATTTTATACAGGTTGTTGATCCGCTCGAAAGAGATGGATTCCCGCTTCATGGACGTTTTTATACATTTCCCGTTTTCCATATTGTAGGAGCAGCCTTCTATGTCGCTGGCTCTTTCCTGTCCTTCGTCCCTATCGGTGGGAGAGTAGTAGGGAACGGACACGTCGGCGTATGACACTCCTTGCGGTTTCAGGATTTTGATGCGTACCCAATGCTCGGTAGTCAGTTGAAAACCGTCGTGGTAGACGAAGTCACTTTGTCCCTGATGGAAAAGATAAATAGCCGTGGCGGTGGTGTCGGGGGCATAGGAGGTGAGAGATAGTTCTTCTTTGGAAGGTTTTCCGTACTTTAGATTGGGCTCTATGGTGGCTGTTGTGGCTTGTTGCGAGTGGACAGGCGACAGAAATTGTAACAGAAATGCGCAGAGAATAAAGAGTTTTCTCATAATTGTGTTTTTGTAGTATGCTCACAAAGATAAAAAAAATAGAGAAAGGTGTATCACCTTTCTCTATTTTAATTTTGTTTTATGTATAAAATATATTATACCAAATGTCCGATCCATTCTTCACGGTCGCCGGGGAGAAGGTCGATAACAGGAATTTCTACCATTGTGTAACATCCCGGCTGTTGCTTCATCGAAGCACGTGCCACACATACTAGCACTTGTGCTGTCAGTGCGGGGTTGTTGATGCGCATATTAAATTCGAACAACTGATTCTGTGTTTTGCCGGATACGCCTTTGCGAGTGAGATTTACACCGTGACCCATATCCAATAGAGCGTCTACGCTCGGAACGAGTTTCACGTGTGTTTCATCATTCACGAAGTAAGGATCTGCTTTGATGGCAGCAGCTACTTCTTCAAATTTATATCCGTCTTTCAGTTCGATGTATACCATGCGGCGGTGGATTCCCGTGCCAGTAGGAATAGTCATGGAAAGAGCGGCTTTCACCCCGTCGATAGCTTTTACGGCTACTGTATGTCCCATGCTCATACCCGGACCGAAGTTGGTGTAAGTGATTCCTTTCGGAGCAATCGCTTCGAGCATGGTGCGCACGATGGAGTCGCTTCCCGGATCCCATCCGGCAGAGATGATCGATACGGCTTTATGTTCTTTGGCGGCAGCATCCAGTGTGCGGCGTAAGTCTACGATACCAGTGTGGATATCGAAACTGTCTACCGTATTAATCCCCATTGCCAGATATTCTTTTGCATATTTCTCAACGCTGCGGGTGGGCGTGCAAAGAATAGCTACGTCTACATCCCCCAACTCTTTTATGTCCTTTACTACTGCATAGTTTGCCAACTCTTCCGGTTTGTTCTCTGCTCCTGCACGACGAACGACTCCGGCTATTTCGAAATCAGGTGCCGCCTGAAGCGCTTCCAGTACATAATGTCCGATGTTACCATAACCAACGATGGCAGCTCTTACTTTTTTCATTCTTTTCTTGGTTTTAATGAACAAATTTCTTTCTTTTGCTTGCAAAAGTAAACAATTTACTACTAACTTTGGTTCATTTGCTTTAATATTTTATTTTTTTTCACTAGCAGGCAATACCGGTCCGCATGAAAGCAAATCAGGGTGTGATGTGTTGCATCGAAAAAACTCTGTGGCCTCTGTGCCCTCTGTGGTGAAATTGTTTTATCTTTGTCCCTGTTATGATAGAATATATTAGAGGCGAACTTGCCGAACTAAGTCCGGCAACCGCAGTGATTGACTGTAACGGGGTGGGATATGCCGCCAATATATCCTTGAATACCTATTCGGCTATTCAGGGAAAGAAAAACTGTAAGCTATATATTCACGAGGCGATTCGGGAAGACGCGTATGTGCTTTACGGATTTGCCGAGAAGCAGGAGCGGGAGATTTTTCTATTATTGATTTCTGTCTCCGGAATCGGGGGGAACACGGCACGTATGATTCTCTCGGCGCTCTCACCTGCCGAACTGGTGAACGTAATCAGCACCGAAAACGCGAATATGCTGAAAACGGTGAAAGGTATCGGGCTGAAGACTGCGCAACGGGTGATTGTCGACCTGAAAGATAAGATAAAAACGATGAGTGGGTCTGCCGGTGGAGGTGCTTCCGCAGGTCTGTTGCTGCAACTTGCCAATGCGGAAGTGCAGGAAGAGGCGGTGTCTGCATTAACAATGCTCGGTTTTGCTGCCGCGCCTTCGCAAAAGGTGGTGTTGGCTATCTTGAAGGAAGAACCGGATGCTCCGGTAGAAAAGGTTATTAAACTGGCTTTGAAACGTTTGTAGTATGAAGCAACAGAAAATTTATATGCAGGCATGGCTGGACGCTCACGGTCGTGCAAAGGTAGTGAATACGGATAAATGGTATCTGGATTTCGCTAATCAGCTATTGCCATTGGTGGCTGAATCTTATATATATGGTGGGAAAGACATGGAAGAAGACCAGAAGCAAGTGGCTCTGACGTGTGCCTTATACTTGGAAGATTGCGTGGCAGACGGAGGAAACTGGCGTCAATTTATCCACTGGCATCAGGAAAACTACGGACGTTACCTGCCTTTCTACACGTTGACGGACGAATATCTGCCGGACGAAATCAATCGTGAAGATGTTGTTTTCCTTTTGTGGGCAATCAATTCACCGGTCGGTGATGATTTTGACGGAGTGGAGAACCCGATGGATGCAGATTTGCTGGAGTTTGCAGATGTATTATACAACCGTTTGGATGCTGCGTTCGAATTGGCTCCTATCAGTGATTACCTTGCGACCGACTGGCTGCTGGAAACGGAATTGATGCAAAAGAAGCGAATGCCTCTGCCGATAGCTTTGCCGGGAGAAAAAATGCCTGCCAACGTTGAGCGTTTCCTTGAAGCAAGTAAAGGTGAACCGCTTTTGTACTTCGACTCTTACGATGCGCTGAAATTTTTCTTTGTGCAATCATTGAAGTGGGAGGATGAAGAAGATTCTCTGTTGCCTGATTTAAAAGAGTTTGATAACTTCGTGGTTTTCGCCAATCCGAAAGGGTTGTTGATCGGTCCTGATGTGGCCCCATATTTTGCGGACAAACGCAACCCGCTCTACAATGCTGAACTGGCAGAAGAGGAAGCATACGAGCTGTTTTGTGAAGAAGGTTTGTGCCCGTTTGATTTGTTGAAATATGGAATGGAACATGAGCTGTTGTCGGAAGCACAGTTCCCGTTTGAGAACGGAAAGGAACTGTTGCAGGAAAACTGGGATTTTGTGGCTCGCTGGTTTTTGGGCGAATATTACGAAGGAGAATAAGAGAACAAGAATCAGATATAAGTACTGTTTATATAAGTGTTGTCTATGCCAATCAAAAAAAATAACAATCCTTTCGTCGGAAAGACAAAGTCCGCAGCCGGTAAAAAGAAGACAACCGGAAAACGGGTTGGAAAATCAAAACGGGAAAAGGCTAATAATCAATTGAATAGAAGGGTAAAATAAGGATGTGGAGGATACGCCGTTTTTGCTTACCAGGCTACGCCGTTTTATGATGGCAGACTACGCCTTTTCTCCATACCAGGAAACGCCTTTTCTTCCGCGCAGAGAATAAAGAGGCTTATTATACATTTGACGGGAATAGTTGTCGTTTATGAAAAATAACAACTATTCCCGTCAGTTTTATTGTTGACCGATGTTTTTTTCTGCTAAATAGCTTCTCTTTTGACGGTTTTTAGTTAAATGGGAATATAATTCAGACAGAAGAACAAAAGAACAAAAAATAAAATAGCAGTTCAATAAGCAACAAAAATAATTTTCAAAGCGCAGCCTTTATGTTCTTTTGTTCTTATGTCTAAAAATAAAAAAATCATTTATCTCATTTCCGCACAGATCGTTTTCTTTTTGCCAAATGGAGTTTCCTTTTTATTAATCGGTAATTTCCTCCTGTGCTTTCCGTTCTTTTTTCTTATTGATAAATCCGATTTTCAGGTTAGCTTCCTCTTGTTCTTTTTTAATCTGTTCCATCGCGGAGAGGATTTGCGCTAATTCATAAACATTGGCTGCGGCTAGTCGGTCGGTGGGACTCATCGTTGTTTTATAGGTACGGTCGCCCATATATTCCACACGGATATTTTTGTCTTTATTGAGATGTAGGAATTCGATTACATTACCGTCTTCTCCCAGTTTGTAATCAGCTTTTTCTATTTTCTCGTTCATATCGGTTGTTTCGTAGCTGTCTTTGGAGCTTGGAGTTTCGGCAAAACTGCCGTCAGGAGCAATCACTTTCACTTTGTTGTGGTGGATATTGCCGGCACCACAATAGATAGAGGTCATACTCATGATGCCTTGCTCGTTCACTTGGAAGCGGAGGTACGAACGGTGCATGTTTTTCTCAATGGTTTGTGTAGGCCAGAGGTAGTTGCCTACTTGTTGATATTCGGCATCTTTTTCTAGTGTGAATTTGTCTTTGATGGCGTTGAATTCTTTCGTTTTTGCCTGAAAGGCGCTATCCAGATAAGCAAGTGTTTTTTGCTGTGCTTTTGTTTCAACATCAAGCATTAGTGCCTGTCCCGCCTTACGTGCTTCGAACGCTTTGGGATACAAAATCTTGATACTGTCAATTTGCAACTTAGCTTCTTCATAGTCGCCACGTTCGTAGGCAGCCTTGGCAACCATCAGTTTTTCATTGGCTTTTTTCTCAAGGCCATTTCCGCAGGCAGCTAATGCCAGCGTACCACAAAAGAGGATAATCAGTTTTTTCATCACAAATTCTATTTACTAGTTTTATTATTTACATGAATAAGCAGTGTCCGTTTGCCATTCACTGTTCATCGTTCTGTTCTTCATTCACTTTATTAGCGGCAAAAATACAAATATATCCCTTATTTTTGTAATTTTGTCCCCTCAAAACTTATAACTAAAAAGAATGATAGAGTTGACTCAAGAGGAATTGAAGCAGCATTTTAGCGAACCCATCTTCGGACAGATAGCCGAAACAGCCGATGCACTCGGCATGGAGTGTTATGTGGTAGGTGGTTACGTTCGTGATATTTTTCTGCAACGTCCCTCTAAAGATATAGATGTAGTAGTTGTAGGAAGTGGAATTGCAATGGCAGAAGCTCTTGGAAAACGGTTGGGACGTGGTGCTCATGTCTCTGTTTTCAAGAATTTCGGGACAGCACAAGTAAAATACAGAGGTACGGAAGTTGAGTTTGTAGGTGCCCGTAAGGAGTCTTATCAACGGGATTCGCGCAAACCGATTGTTGAAGACGGTACGCTGGAAGACGATCAGAACCGTCGTGATTTCACGATCAATGCTCTTGCTGTATGTCTCAATAAGGCACGTTTCGGCGAACTGGTAGACCCGTTCGGAGGCATGGAGGATATGAAGGAAAAGACAATCCGCACTCCGCTCGACCCGGATATCACTTTCAGCGATGATCCTTTGCGCATGATGCGTTGCATCCGTTTTGCTACGCAGCTGGGCTTTTACATTGACGATGATACTTTCGAATCGCTTTGTCGGAATAAGGAACGGATTGAAATTATCTCCCGTGAACGTATTGCGGACGAACTGAATAAGATTATTCTGTCTCCGATTCCCTCAAAAGGTTTTATTGATTTGGAACGTAGCGGTTTGCTGCCGTTGATTTTCCCGGAATTTGCTGCCTTGCAGGGAGTGGAAACACGGAACGGACGTTCGCATAAGGATAATTTTTATCATACATTGGAAGTGCTGGATAATATCAGCAAGAAGACTGATAACCTTTGGTTACGCTGGGCTGCTTTGCTGCATGACATTGCCAAGCCTGTCACGAAACGTTGGGAACCGAAAGCGGGATGGACGTTCCATAACCATAATTTTATCGGTGAAAAGATGATTCCGAATATCTTCCGCAAGATGAAGCTGCCGATGAATGAGAAGATGAAGTACGTGCAGAAGCTGGTTAGCCTGCACATGCGTCCGATTGTTATCGCGGATGATGTGGTGACAGACTCGGCTGTACGCCGTCTGCTCTTTGAAGCGGGAGATGACATTGACGACTTGATGATGCTCTGTGAAGCGGATATTACTTCCAAGAATATGGAACGTAAGCAGCGTTTCCTGAATAACTTCCAGTTGGTTCGACAAAAACTGAAGGATTTGGAGGAGAAAGATCGTGTCCGTAACTTCCAGCCGCCCGTGAGTGGAGAAGAAATTATGGAGATTTTCGGTTTGGAACCTTGTCGTGAAGTCGGTGTTCTGAAAAGTGCTATAAAGGATGCTATCTTGGATGGAGTGATTCCGAACGAATATGAGGCTGCTCATACTTTCATGCTGGAGCGGGCTAAGAAGATGGGGCTGACGCCGGTGCGCTGATAGAAGGACGGAACAGATATATTATAGTATTCAAACACAGGTTTATACGAATCAGTAGTTGAATTGGAGTAAAACTGTACTGAAATGAACTAAATGATAATTTTGCGGAGTGCCCTGAAAGGGCTTAATTATATAGCGTAGGGCA
>OGZX01002934.1_pt1 | contig 12617 bp, 12 predicted proteins | sample 1576881 | NCBI WGS metagenome assembly OGZX01 (sample SAMEA3541542, study PRJEB24748) | human gut metagenome | biome: human gut; feature: human-associated habitat; material: faeces | place: China | collected 2012
CTGCTACCACCTCTATTCAAGAATGGGAATCGGGGGGTGATAGCAATGTATCGGTAGAGTAAATGATTTCTTTCTTCCTTTGTAACTTCTTCGTCTGTAACTTCTTCGTCGGGCTGTTTTTATTATTCCAGATAAAGTAGTTCGACTTCCGTCACGTTGTCGTGGAACCACTCATCCAACTTTGCCTCTACTTTATCCTCTATCTGGGGAGTGATGTATTTCTTGATCTTCTTATAAGCATAAACAGCCGCCGCACCTTTTCCCACCAGGAATATTTGTCCTAAAAGGTCTTCTATGCTGGTAGGGAACACAATGGCTATCAAAGCCAGCATGATATTGGTACGTTCACTCTCGGGAGTGGTATCGGCAGTCATGACATAATAGGCGGTAAGTACCGGACGACCTGTAGCGCGGCCGGCTTTCTTTGTGTATTCTTCTACTTTAGTGCGAAGCTGATCCATTGAGAAATTCACTTTCATAATTCTTCCTTTTTATATATTAGACGCAATAAGATTTACTTTGGTTGCAAAAAGAAGAATATTTCTAATGGTTATTATTCATCGTGCTGTATAAATCCAATTCGTTTACGCGGCTTTTCTTCCGATCTCTTCTTGGCTTGCAATTCTGCTAATGTTTGATTGATGAGTTCTAACTGCATCCGTGTATCATCATTAATATCGTTATAGTCGGCAAATACATCTTCGATGTAGACTTTCAACTCGTTCATTTCATTCTGCAGTTCTGTAAGTTTGTCTGTTTTAGGCGATGCTATCATTTGGCGAACGGCAACAAAAGCACGCATGATACCCATGTTAATTTGAATTGCAGTCTTGGAGTTTAATACACTGCTTAACATGGCTACCCCTAATTCGGTGAACGCATACGGATTGCGCCTAACTCCCATCTTAATAGAATTGGAGGTCACAAATTGTGACCTCCAATTTTGTGTTTCTTCATTTGTAAGTTGAAACATAAAATCTTCGGGAAAGCGGTCTATGTTGCGTTTAACGGCTTGATTCAATACTTTTGTCTGTACTCCGTACATTTCTGCTAAATCACGGTCAAGCATTACTTTCTGACCTCTGATTTCATATATTTTGCTTTGAATTATCTGTAACTGTTCCATTGATTAAATCTTTAAGCTACAAAGGTAATCAACTTGAAAGTAATGTGGAGATAATAGTCTGTCAAAAAATGCACTTTTACTCTATTATTTTAATCTCGGTTTTTACTCTTGGTTTAACTCACGCATCTGACCGGGATTAAATCAGAACCTGTAAAAAACAAGAATCAGATAGAAATCTTGCGATAACTATCTGATTCTCTTAAGAGCGGAAGACGGGGCTCAAACCCGCGACCCTCAGCTTGGAAGTCTCTTTGATAATACTATTCAATTAATTGATTGTTAGCCTGTTAATTACTTTTCTAAAATTCAATAGAACAACTATTGACCAACAATGGCAATGCTTATACATTGCCAATACTAGCACTTGGAAGTGCTAAGTTTCTTGTTTCTTTTCCATAATTCAATTCTTTATTTAAAGTTTATAATGCAGTTATCATATACCACTAGAAGAGGTAAGCTTTAAGTGATATTGATTAATCTTCTCTTTCTATTAAATGAAACACCTAATAATCAGATATAATAGAAAGGCACAGCAACCAAGGGTATAGCGAGGGTTATTCTCAATATTAATGATTAGACATTTGAGTATAATCACATATCTTTAGAAGAATCAAAAACATAAATTTATTTGTTTACATAATCATACAATAATATAAACCATCTGCGTTTATTGTTACACTTTTTATATCTATACAGTGCTTTGTTATATAATTCTTCATTTAACAAATATCCTCTACCATCATTATAGTTTCTATAATAATCACTAACTGTAGGCTCTCCAATTTTTACAGTTTGAAACAACCATATAATTAACCAAAGTAAGTTAAATATAGCGGCTAATATAAACCATAATAACGTATTTTCAGATATCTGTTGTATGTCACTCATTGTTAATGTATATATTAAGTTCTTTGAAATTAATAATCCATTTATTTTCTATTAGGAAGTCAGTACCAAGTAAACCATGTATCTGCACTCCACTCTCTATTTCAATGCTTTTAAAAGCATCTGCTAGTGGCTGTACACAGAACTTTGGCTTATAGGTATAACCTTCAAAGTTGAAAGGTAGAATAACCACATCTACCTTATGCTTAGTTCCATCTATTCCACTGATGCAGTAATCCCCAATAGGCTCTACTATATCCTTGAAATATTCTACTACATTACTATCAATCAAACTACAAGTACTCCCAGTATCTAGGATGAAACAAAGGTGCTTATCCTCTATCTCAACCACTATAATAGGTAGTTTAGTTTGATTAAGTCTATGACATAAAGAATGATATATCTTCATCTATACTTTACTCTAACTATATCACTTTCTCCCTCCTTCTCTAATGTAAGAAGTATGGCTTGTTTCATATCAACAATCTCTCCTACTGTTATATTAGAACTTTTATCAAGTGGGATATATGTACATCTACCACCTAGTTTCATTGTAAATTCTACTAAATTGCCATATTGAGAGGGTACTACAATAGCATGACTAACTGCATCTATCTCTTCTTGAGTAAAATACCTCTCAGATTTCAAACTCCACTCAGAAGTAGTTCTATGCTCTTTTACATTATTATTTTCAAATCGAATGTTGGTTCTACTATTAAACATCTTTTCTTTAGTATTACTTGATTGTTTTGTATTATAAGACTTTAAAAGGAAGTATGCTGTGATAAGTATTAATACTCTAGGTAGTATCTCATATATATCAAAGTGTTGTATTCCTGGTATTGAAAATAGAAATAATATGAGGAATATATAACCTAATATCCTCCTTGTCTTGTACCACCAAGATAAGCCGTTATTAGAGTTCTGCTGTTTCTTTAATAACAATATGGATAACCCCATGCATACAAAAGAACTAACTATTCCTGATTGAAATACGGTAGTAGCTAATTCTATTTTAGAACTGCTGTAACCATATATTCCAACTCCCATGGTGAGCAATAACAATATAACACTTATTATAGCAAGTGTCCAGCCAATTATCTTTCTAATCATAATCAATTGATTTTAAAACATTTATATTTTTGGTGCATTATCAAGCCATTTCTTACCATATATATATACAAAGAATAGAATCCATGCTATTACAGGCAAACTTAGAATGAAGCTACCTATGCTTACTTCACCATAGTCTTCAGGGCTTATACTGTCAATAGATACCACTAGAAGAGAGATTATAATAGTAGCTAGTAATAATGGTACTGTTGTAAATAATAGAGTCTTTCTTAGTAGATAAAGGTCTGAAATGTCAGAATAGACACCTATCTTCTTTAATAGAGGATAAAGCAATATATCTTCACTTTGTACTTCTTCCTTTCTCCAAATGAGATAGAGGTAATACACTCCTATAATTAAATAGAAAGGACAATAGAATAAACAATTCAATTCATAATATAGCTCTTCCATTTGTACACATATAGCAATCCCACCTCCTATTATAACCAAGGATAATAATAGTTTCTTACCTACCTTCCATAGTTTTTTCTTAGTATTAATTTTAAGTATGCTATCTTGTTTTAGGTATGCTGGTTTATAGGGTATATCAATAGATTCTTCACTAATTGAGGTAGTTATGGTAACTTGTTTGTTTTTCTTTGTTCTAATAATATAACCAAGAAAACAACAACCAAATATAACCTCAAGAATGACTTTCCATACTGTTATAATTCCAAGTTCTAAACCTGCTTTTATTGCTTCATCTTTAGATATATTGCCAGTATTGGAAGTATGATATTGCTTCATCCATCTAAATGAATTTCTAGCTTTAACCAAGTCTTTCATCCATATATCTTGCTCAGTTTCTCTAAAAGCTAGAGTAAATCTGACATACTCATCATAGTTGAAGATGGTATAGATGGCAACAATTACTGGTGATGCTCCATTATACCCCTGCCTTCTGTATATAATTTTGGTAGCAGGGGAATTAGCAATAGTCGTGGTATCATTGGATATGATATTTATTAATGGTGTTTTCGTGTTTTCACAATCTTGCTGAATTGCAATCATTCCATTAATGAAATACTCTTCATTCAATTCTAACTTATCACCACTACAAGGAACATGCTCATCTTCACAAGTATAATAGTCTATTAATATTCTACAGTATTTGGTCTTATATTCATGCTTATTAGTTGATAAGCCAACTTGTTGAAATATAACTCTATTATTACTTGTAGATGTTACTTGAAAGCCTATAATGTTTCCTTGAATATCATTTAGTAGTTGAGTATAAGTATCATTTTCTCTTCTTAATTCTATTGTTGAAGGCACTGAAATAGAATATTTATCTTGGTATTGGTAAGTATTCCACTCTTGGGCTATCACTTGAAGAGTTGATAATAGTAATAGCGTACTGAAAATGTATTTCATAGGCATATTCTTTTGTAGTCATACCATGAAAGAAGGTGTGGCATCCTCCCTTATCAACTCTCAGGCATCGCCAAACACCCATAGCTACAACAAGGAAAGCCCACACCTCATGGTATGAGCATTCACTTATTCACTTTTGTAGCTATTCTTAAAATTGGCGATTTTGAGAGTTACAAGTAAAAAGTAAACACTTCTTTTCTAATATGTCTTGATTAAACTTCTATTTCATTAGCAATCATTTGATTGTTTCTGTTGCAAAGTTAAGACTTTCCACAGATAAACAATCATCTGAAAGCTACTTTTAATAGGTCTCAATCCATATTAGTACCATTGGTATGGGCTATATTCTTGTATTACAAAGTTAATCTTTATTTCTTAGTATCTCTGTCTAACCATAGGTATATTGCTAAGCCTACTATACTAAATACAGTCCACTTCATCATTAAATAAAATTCTGTCATAATTCAATCATTTTAAAAGCCCCAACCTATTATAGGCTGAGGCTTGAACAACAATAAACTACAATACAATGAGGCTTTGACCTCAATGTAAATCTATAAATACTCCTTCATCTAATCACTTTTCACTAATCACTTGAAGTGGATTAGTTTAATGAGGGGATTATTAATCTACCTTCAAACCTCACTCTTATAGTTCATTTTCAGAGCTAAGAGGCTACTTTGTACATCTAACTTAGAGTATATAATAGAAATTTAAAAAGATAGATGTACACTTTCCTCAGGTTAGCCTGAGACACTTGAAGGTGTTAGGTTATTGAATGTATTCACTTCTATATTCTTTTTATAAGAGAAGTGAATACAAATACCAGTTTTCTCACTTACCTCTGTATTATAAATAAGGATGTAAATGAGGCTAACAAGAATTTCCTAACATAATGGATATAAGAAGTAAGATAAGGTGGAGGTTAAGGAAGTTGTGTTAATTATAACTGGTTACTGGATAAACCAGCTGTATTCATTAGTGCCATACAGAGCCTTATTTAGTCCTTCTGTAAGTTGTGTGGCATTCAGTGACCTATCCAAGAAGTTATCTATATAGCTGCTTTTATTGGCTCCAGTGAGCAGATTATATACATTCCACATGGATATGGCACTCTGATTCTCAGGAAGAGCAAAGTTATCATCATTATAATATGATTTGGCTACAAGCCCTATCTGTGTATCAGTCATCAGCATTTGAGGAAGCCTTTTCTTCTGTTCAATTGGGAGATATTGGTATAATCTACTCTTTCCCAAGAACTGGGCAAATTGGCTTTCAGTCATATAACTATCTTTATATGCACTCATGTAGTATAGGTGTTTGGCTATGTTGTATTCTTGAAATAGCCTCATCACTGAACTAAATAAATCAGCAGTACTCATCACCTTTAACTCAGACTTGTAACCATCAGTTGAGACACACATATTACAACATATCATGTTTTTAAAGCCTATAAATACCTTAAACTTCTCTATGCCTTTCTTGCTATACAAGTTCTCATGATTATAAGCCCTTACCCCACCAATAGTAAGATTCAGTCTATTACCTTCAATATCCTCATGAATAGTGGGAATCTCAAAGCAGAACATCATTCTTTCATAATAAATAGTCTTGTCTGATTCAAGTAAATCCTTCACTGGTTTATGAATAGCTTCGGGTGTTCTGCCTTTAATGACATGGCTTACTCTGATAGCTGGTTCTTCAATCCTCTCATTGGGAAATATCTGATTGGCAGCTTCCCAAACAGTTTCAATAAATGAAGGGTGACTGATAGTTATCTCATTATCCTTGCTAAAAACTGGTACTACACAATCATTTCTCAGATGTTCTATAGTAACCTCTTTGGTGTTAGCCTCTATGAATGGTAATTTATTACCTTTTCTAGTGCTAGTAGGTTCATTCTCTAATACTTCAATAGGTATTATTGTTTCAATATTAGTCCTTTGGTTAGCCAATACAGACATATTAGTTCTGTGTACTGGTATTAATTGCATTGCTTCCATAATGTATAAAATTAGGATTATAGTTGATAATGGGTTTATTGCTCTCATCTTGTAACTGCATCTTCTTCTGCATGAAATCTGATGTAAGTTGCTGATACCATTCAGGGTATTGGTGATAAATGGAGGTAAGTTCTTCAATGGTTTTAGCCTGATTTATCTTCTGCTTTATCATATCCAAGTTTACTCCATTGTTACACCAATCAAGTATTATTTGCCCAGTAGTGGGTGTAATAGTAAAGTCTGGCTTACCCATGAATAGACTTGTTCTATCCTTTGAAGCAATGGCTTGATGCTTCATGTTAATATCAAGAACTATGGTAAATTCGTAGTCTATTCCATCTCTCATGACTGCTTTTAACCCCACTTTCTCTGGAATCATCTTACCATTCTTTTCATTGAGTACATAATCCTGCTTACACCTCATGGTACAAATAACATGGCTTGGAGATTGTAGAATCTTCTGCATGAAGGCATTCATTCTTGGTGTAATCTTCTGCCAATTAGTGAATGAATTGCCTTGTAAGTTAGCATGATACTCCAGAAGATTATCCCAACATTGGGATATAGAATCAATGATTATCACCTCCATTTTAGCATCCTCACACACTTTTACAGCTTCAATATAGGTTTCAGGTGTGAAGTTGTCTTGAAGGGGTAATACATTGTAATTACCTAAACTGGCATACAAATCAGCACTTCCATTTTCACTATCAATGATGGCTATTTTAGTCCAGTCTTTAGTCAGACCATAGGCTAATAATAGTGCAGAATAGGTCTTCCCAGAGCCTGCACAACCTTGTAGAGCAAGCTTTATCTTAGCCTGCTTCTTTGATGATACTCTTAAATTCAACATATTGTAATCTATTAATTGTTGATGGTTAGTGTATAAAGAAAAAAGAGTAGCCAGTCTTTCAACTGAACTACTCTTCTAGTGGTAAGCATAACCTTTATAAAGTTGCCAAGGTCATACAATCACTTTCACCCTTCTGATGGAGCATGTAGAACATATCCCCAGTATCAGGTGAACATACTTGTGAAATAACTGGATTGGTGATTTCTCCATTAATAAACTTGTCACTCACTGCACCAGTTTCACAGCCATATACAAAGAAGCATTTACCAGTGTGTGGATTCTGCTTCACTTCAATAGCTTTAACTTCCTTCTGAGACTTGAACTCATTGATAGTCATTGTCTCTAAAAACTTTAACTTTCCCATAATTCTGTAATTTAATTGTTGTACTTAATGAGGTAATTCCATCATTGATTACCTTCAAGTGCATAGGGGGAAGTAATGAGCATTGCTGTTTGTATTAGTGTAATGAGCACCCTGTTCTAGTTCATTATCCAATCTACTTTAGCTTCATCCCCACAAACATGATAGGGGGAGTAGCCCAATATTGCAAGATTAGGGGGCTGTTGATGCTAATTAAGTAGCATATAGACTTATAAAAAATAAAATAAAAAATTGGAGAATACTTGAAGTGTAGAGTAAAAATAGTTATGTATTGCTAATGTTAATATACTGGTGCTACTCTATAATTTGAAAGGAATATGTTCCTTATTGTTATATCATCATTTTTATACTGATGTAGCCAATCAATATAGCTTATGTCACCTAACCAAGGAACACATAGCATATAGTCTTCAGGGTGGTTTCCACTATCAGGATTTTCAGGTACATATTCTAACCTTCTCAAATATCCTCTACTTACAAGTGACTTTTTTAGCTTATAGAAAGTACTCTTGGACACTTTAATTTTAGACTCCCAAAACTTCCATGATGACAAACTTAGATTAAATGAGTTATTGACACAATTACAATATAAAGCTATAATAAACCCTTTCTCTTCTGATGTTATGTTGGTATCTGTCAATACTTCTTTCTTTATAATTCTAAAGTTTTCAGTAGGTTTGGGTAGGTAATATCTTTTTCTTCTTAAATTTCCTATTGTGAATGATTGAATTTGAGTGCAGAACTTTGTGTTTTTTAGTCTTGGCATGAAATAATCCTTGATATAACTTAGTGATTGACCTGTGGAGGAAGCTATTTGTTCATAGGTTGAATCTGTGATATACTTATCATTAGCTGTTAAGTATATTCCAGTTATAGTATATAAATCATTAGGAGAGAACTTCCCACTTGCATAATTAGGGATAATAGTATAATTCTTCATATCCTTAAAGTTTAATGAGTCCATATTCTATGCTGTCCTATATTACCTACATATTACCTACTATATATTAATAGTAAAGGTTATAGAACCGCATAGAATATGGACTGGAAAATAAAATAATTAAAAGAAAAGGGGAGACTAGACAATAGTCTCCTCAGATATAGATATAAAGATAAGGATTTTTTCTGACATTTGCAAGTTTTAGTAGGTAAATATTTAATTGTCAGTAGTTAAAGTATGAAAAAGTCTAATAGGTTATTATTATCATAGAATATTCTATCTCCATGTACCTTCAAGTGATAAGGATTCTCACCAATAATCTGATATTTATTCACTCCTTTATTCTTTATTCTCTTGACTTCATAGAAGGCATTTAATAGGTTAACAGCTTTGTGTTTACTGATAGTCTTGTGAGTATGGTACTTAATGATGGGGGCAATCACATCCATATGTAGTTCATCACTGGAATACAGCTTTGACTTGTCTTGGAAAGCATAATTAAGACTTTGTTTTAAAGGATGATTATCTACCAATGCCCAAAATACCACAGCATTATTAATAGTTTTGAAAGCCTTATTATTCATGTTTCTAATCTCCCAAAGCCAATATAAAAGACTATCTAAATCTACATATTTATATAGCTTCATAACTCTCTCATAGAAGGTCTTTTTATGCTTTTTATATCCTCTACATTGGGTTATAAGAGTGCTTTCATTCAACTGATTAATGGAATTTAATTGCCTAATTTCAGCAATAGCTTCTTGTATATCCTCTTCCTCCCAAACTTTCAAAACAGCCTTATTCTTAGCCTCATTCTCTATTTGATTATCAGTCTTAATGTAGGATAATGATATACTATCAATAACCTTGCAGTTATCTTGTTCCACTTCTTTCTTGATATTCTCAGTTGAGGTATATACATGCTGATATAGAAAGTACTTCTCTTGTAAATAGTCAATGTTGAGATATGCAGGAACATATTGATTGTCTATGTTCTTTCTTGTCAATTTAATCGGTGCTTCTCCTATGGATTTTTGTTTTGTATGGTCTTTTATAGCCTCTTTGACTATCTTAAATAGTTCTCTCAAATCACTGTCATTGTTACTAAGTTTATCTGCTGAATCAATCAAATTCAATACCTTCTCAGTCTTGTGTATTAAGTATTTGCTGTAATTCTCATGTTTTCTTCTCTTTTTAAGTTCATCAAAGATGGTCTTGACTTCTTTACTCTTGAAAGTACTATATACCAGTGTTTCACTGAGTACACCCTTACTTATTCTACACCTTCCATGTATCTGTGTCATTCTATCAATAGATAGTATGGAATGTGAGTGTCTTATATCTGAGACTGAGATTAAATGATACTTATCCTCTATATCTATACCAGTGAAATAGCAGCAAGTAGCAAAGTTTATTCTACTGGGTAACTTTTCTTTGCCATCTTCACCTTTCTCTAACTTAGGTGCATAGTAAGAACCTGCTTCTTTAATGGATGCTTCACTACATAGAATAGTGCAATCCTTTCTAGTCTCCTCTTCAAGTTCTAAAATGATTTCTCTTATATGCACTATGGAATTATAGGCAATGAATATCTTCTCATTAGGATGTTTGAGTATTTCTTCTACCACTGCCATAGTGATATTATCTGTATGTAACAGCTTTACTTCTCTAGGAACATCACATATCCAAGGTAGATTAAATTTGCATTCATGCTCTAACTGGGGATTGGAGAATGCTTTCATGGTTGCAGTCACCATACATCTGTTTTTGGGTGGAAACTTTAAGTAGTAATCAATGACATCTTCTAGTTGAGGTCTGTAATTATTGTCAGATTGGAGTACATCTACTTCATCTATCATTAGGAAATACTTGTCATAATTCTCTTCCTTGATAAGTGTCAATACTCTCTTTAAGCTATCAGCTACTACAAGTAGTTTCTTGTAACTTTTTGTATTGATATAGTGTTGAATCTCAGCATTTGATGTTCCTTTCTTTCCTTCAATACTACTTCCAACATATAAAGTATTATGGTGCTTTAGATGCTTGGAATAGGCTAATGCTTTAGTAGGAAATACTATGATGGAGTTCCTTCTGGACTTGATTTCAAGAGTTGTTGCTCCAATGCCTGGTATTCTTTTATCTATAATGCCATGTGGCATCTTATTTAAGTAATCTGACAACATATGTTTCTTACCAGTAAATGCAGAACCATCTCCTACATATTCCTCTTGACCTATAGGAAGACCTGAGAGGTCTTTGATGATAGTAGTAGGAGTTATTTCTATACCATTATCTTTCAAGTCTCTTATAATTTGGTATTCTCTTTCTGTCAGAATATCCCAATCTATTATATCTGCATAGGTATTAAAAATAGTCTTATCATTCAATGTACTTTCCATCTCACTTAGATTTAATATATTAATAACAAAGTAAGTGAGTAAATGTACTAAAGAATCTCCATAGTCCATCAACTACAGAGATTCTTTTAACACTACTTCAACCCTTCACTTCCAAATACATATTTAAGAACTTTCAAGTTTGCTTCATTCTCAATCTTGAAGTCTCTTTCAATGTATATATCTGTGACTTTCATAGCTTCATCAATGTGATTAAGTGCTGCATGGACTGTATATTTGTCTATGCCTACTTTATTGACTGCTAAAGTAGCCCATGAGTGCCTTGCTGCATAGTATTCCAAATCATCTATATTGAGCATTTTTCCTACTTCCTTTAAACCAATATTGATAGCCTTGTTGAAGTTGCCAGCAGTTGAATAAGTGTGATAGAAATTGAATATTCTGTTTTTTGTTTGGTCTTGGTACTTTTCCATTAGTGATTGAAGAATAGGGGGAACTATAACTTTCATTTTGGCTTTATCTAATCTTCTATCTTTGGTTTTACTTCTATAGTAGGTGATTACTTCTCCTTCCAGTGTAGAACAACTATATAAGTCTATTGAGTTCATTCCCATCAGACAGAAAGATATGATGAAGCAATCTTTGGCTAAGTTATATGGGCACTTTTTCTCTGTTCCATTATTGTTGTATTGGTAAGGTAATTCCCATATCTCTTTGATTGCTTCTGCTGAAATAGCTCTCTTCCTTGTAGCCTCTTGCTTGGGAATTTCCAAGTTCTCAAAAGGTGAGTTTGGTACTAAGATGATGTTTCTATCATAGTCATTATACCTTTTCTTGACTTCATTGTATAGGTGTCTGAGGCATCCAATATATAGAGAGAGCATTCTATTGGAAGGTATTCTTTTCCCATGTTTTTTTAACTCCTCAATTCTTTGAGTTCTTTTTAATTGTAGGTAATTTATGAAATCATTTAATAGCTTCTTGGTCATTTGGTCTGTATTCAGATGTTCTTTTCCAAGATAAGTGATGAAGGCATTAATTGATGTTTGGTAGTTGGATTTCCCTTTTAATTGAGTAATCTCCAACCACTCCTTTGAGAACTGAATGAAATCTATGGTAGTCTTTCTTTCATTTTTAACCTTGATACACTCTATTATATCATTCAGGCTATAATTGGCTGTTTCCAATGGGAGGGAGGCACATAATTCTTGATATTGCCTAACAATATTATTTGCTTCCTTAATAAACTTGGGATTCTTTATTTTGAATGTCTTGGTGAGGTCTTCCTTTCTTACATAGATAGAAGTTGGTAGTCTTTTGACTTCTCTCTTATAGGTCATTCTAATTTTTACATTATATGTACCATCACTCTTTTGCTTGCCTTTTAATACTTCGGCTTTGATTGTTATCATATTTATTGTTTTTGGGAACAACAATAGACCAACAATTGCATTATTTATAATATCATGAAGGAAGATTCCAAGTAATATATAAAAAGAAAAGGATTGATAACCTTTTGATTATCAATCCTCTCTAAGAGCGGAAGACGGGGCTCAAACCCGCGACCCTCAGCTTGGAAGGCTA